>Ga0076929_100077_pt1 | contig 192367 bp, 152 predicted proteins | sample HotLakConUCCSL28_FD_87104 | JGI IMG/M metagenome (GOLD analysis project Ga0076929, IMG submission 87104) | Hypersaline microbial mat communities from Hot Lake, Washington, USA - Hot Lake Consortium UCC-SL28 (version 3) (version 3) | ecosystem: Environmental > Aquatic > Thermal springs > Hot...
CTTTGGGGGTTCATAAGCTTGCCCCTTTGAGGGGCTAACAGATATAAGCCTCCGGCTTTGCCGGAGGTCGCTTAACTTTAATTAGTGTGTTAAACTTTCGTTGAAGATGGAGACACCTCTGCCTAGGGAAATGAAAGATGACCAAAATAATATCTTTATTTAACAACAAAGGTGGTGTTGGTAAAACAACCACAGTTTTTAATTTAAGCGCCTCTCTATCCCAAAAGGGCAAGAAAATTCTCCTGATTGACTTTGATCCTCAGTGCAATCTCTCTATCGCAACTATTGGATATGACGAGTTTGCACAACATCTTGAAAGAACAAAAGAGCATCCTTTCGGTAGAACTATTAGAGCTTTTGCACAGCCTTCTCTACAGCCAACACAGAGTAGCAAGGTCTATCGCGTTCAACCTAAATATCAAAAAGAGATACTTAATGACCAAGTCGAAACAGTTGATGGTCAAACCCTGATAGATATTGTACCGGGTGATTTCTGGCTGAATAGCTTTGCTGACATCTTAACTGTTGGTACAGATGTTGTTCAAGGCTCAGGATTATACAAATTTCTTGTGCCTTTTCTGTTGGTGGAGAAGCTGAAAGAAGACAACAATTCTTATGACTATGTGTTGATTGATTTACCTCCTTCGTTTAATACTCTAGTTCGCTCGGCTTTATATTGCTCTGACTATTTTCTAGTACCTTGTACTCCAGATTCTTTCTCAGCATACTGTGTCAGTTTGATTGGGGAAGTTTTACCCTCATTTATTGAAGACTGGAATCAAGGTAGAAAGCGCTATGAGGTGCTGAACAGGTACGATCAAGTTATTCCTGAAAAAGGTATACCTAAGTTCGGAGGTTGGATATTTAATGGATTCGCTACAACTGTCTATCGTAGTACTAAGGAACGTAAAGAAATAGGTGCTGATAAGTTTCACCTTGATAAAACATCTCTTACTGTAAAAGAGGATCTGTTTCCCAAGCTGAAAGGCATTTCTCACTACGACTGTTTACCTGACTTTGTAGAACCTACGCCCGTGGCAAAGATTCAAGATCTCAATACTATGGCTCGTGAGATCCAAAAGCTGAATGTACCTTTGAATCGGTTACGTTCACGCAAACCAACCCTATTCGCGAGTTGGTCGTATGCTCAAAAAGATTTAATGGAAAGAATGAATCAGGAATATGACTCTTTAGCGCAGTACATAATTGATAACTTCTAATAATGCAAAACACAAGTCGGGTTGACGTTGTTAACATTGTAAAGACTTGCAGCAGAACAACACATGGGAGTGGCGAGCCGAGTCTTTTCGCTAAGTTTATGGGGTAGTGCCCCAAAGGTAAGGATGGTTGAAACTCCACGCCAGCATAAATTCCATTGATTTACTGCCCTGTGGAAATATACAAGTATCTGCCCATAAGATCGCCCAGAGTGCCGATTATTTCGTTAACGTCTTGGCCTTGTAGCTAAAAATTTATGAAAAACCCTAGGATACTTCAGGTCTGAAAGGTTGGCCCGAAGTTCTGAAAACCTTGCAGGAAAGGAGTCATATCTATCCTGCCCTTTGGGGCACTACCAACAACTGAATGCACAAAATGAAAAGGGTAAAACCATAAGACGAACCGTATCATTTGCTTCCTGGTTAATCGCCTTGGTGGCAGGTGATTTTTTAGGTGCATGGTTTCAAATTCAGCTAGAGCCAAAAGTTCAATTGCCCAAAAAATAGCCTACATCGCAGATTTCTAGGTAAACTAAAGCTCGCTTGTCCGTATCCGCTTTTCCATGCTCATTCCCAATGCAGAGAACGCAGTTGTTGATATTCGTAAACTTCGTGACTACTGCCTCAATCTAGAACACGACGATGGCAAGCACAAAGCGCGGCTTTTTTTGTCAATTCTTGGGCTAACGGCTGACAACGCTGAGGAATTGCGCCAAATTTTGCTTGAAGTGATTCAATCTCACGAAACTCGATTGGGAAGACAAGATGAGTTTGGGCAGCGCTATACTCTAGATTTCACGATTGAATGGCAAAATAGAAGTGCAACCCTTCGGAGTGGCTGGATCATTGAGAATGGTTCGAAGATTCCGAGATTAACAACCTGCTATCCCCTGTAGTGTCTGGAGGTGATAAGAGTGGCAAAAAATACAGTCAAATTGCTAGATGTCGTTGCCTTGACCGTTGACTGTCCTGAATACAACCTGTGGCGTGGACAAGTGGGGACAGTGGTTGAACTGTTGGCTAATGGTGCCGCTTTTGAAGTTGAATTTAGCGATCGCAACGGACGGACATATGAGTCTATTGGGTTGCGCCCAGAGCAAATAATGGTGTTGCATTTTGCTCCAGCATCACCTGATTTTAAGCCCGAAATGGTCACGGCATAGCGCATCGCAGTACCATCACTACGATGGTGGCAACTGGGCGTCCATTCCCTTCCTTAAACAAAAAAAGGGTTCACAGGTCTACACCCATGAACCCCAAATTCTGTTGTTGTTTCCTTTACGTCTTAAGCGCCCTATACGGTCGCCATCTCAGTCGCTGTGGTTTTTTTCCTCGTGGGTCGCTTGCGATCGCGACTCCTTACCCCCCCTGCCATTTCATATTCCGAGCTGTCCTTGTCATAGCGAATCGCAACATTCGCCAACATCTTGCCAGAGAAAGTTGCCAGTGCCTTTTCAGAGGCTTCAAACGCATTGTAAGCTTCATCTAGCTTCGAGAGTAGCGTATTGTAAGTATCCAAATCGGCGTTGACTTTGGTAATAAGCGCTGCGAAAGCCGTGTTGGAAAAGCCGCTACCAAAATCGAGTTTAGGATCAATCGATCTCATTCCCGAAAGGCGCTTTGTCGCATTGGGCAATACAGTAGATTTTTTCTTAGGTCTTGGCATGGTGACGCACCTTGCAAATATAGACAACAAAATTCAGTAAACGCCTTTTCCCACAAGGATCACAGGGGGCAGCAGGTCATTTACCTGCTGTTACAGTACCCGCCTAAAACACTAAAAATCACACTCGCGATTGCGTATAATCACAAGCTTTTTCATAAAGATGCGATCGCACCCTCCCACACAGCCGTAACCCTACGGAATTGCCCTCCTATATCGGTAACTCGCGTGCATAATTTGCCAATTCATTGACACACATCGGCGATCTGCCTTCATAGATCGGCGATCTGTCTTCATAGATCGCCGATCTGCCTTCATAGATCGGCGATCTGTCTTCATAGATCGGCGATCTGTCTTCATAGATCGGCGATCTGCCTTCATAGATCGGCGATCTGCCTTCATAGATCGGCGATCTGCCTTCATAGATCGGCGATCTGTCTTTATAGATCGGCGATCTGTCTTTATAGATCGGCGATCTGTCTTTATAGATCGGCGATCTGTCTTTATAGATCGGCAGATCACAAGCGTACATCAGCAGATCATGACGCCACTTCAGCGAATGTTATGAATATCAACGGATCCTACAGGATTCGAACCTGTGACCGACCGCTTAGAAGGCGGTTGCTCTATCCAACTGAGCTAAGGATCCAAAAGGGATTGAGCGCTGCATTTGGCCTAGCCTGTTAGCCAGTAACCTATCAGCCAGTCAATGATATTACAAGCTCGTGGCATTTTCAAAACAGTCTGAAGCCGCATCAAGCAAAAAATAATCCTTTTGGGTACGCTAACCTCACATTCCTAGGCTGATAAAACTGCTTAGCCGGAGTTTTTGCAAGTGCTGACATCATGTTTTTGCTAACCCCTAACGAAGTTGAAATCATCCGAATTCAACATCCAACCAAAGATAAGAAAGTCCCTATTTTGTCCTACGACGACAAAACATTTCGGCTGCTCAGCGTATTCAGCGCACAGCAAGAATCAGAAGCCCATGCCGCCTGGCGAGAGCTCACTGAAAACGAAGGCAAAATGTGCGTACTGCTCGAAGAACGCTCTCGCTACAGCGTTTGGCGGCAGGTTCGGTTAGACAAAGAAATGCTTCAGCCCATCGCACCAGCGACTTACATCAAAGCCTGTGTGCTCATGCTTCAGGCCATGTGTAGCGATGTTGAACAACTGCTAGGCAGTCGGCAAGCCAACAGCTTTGGCGCTGCCATAGAAGCCAACGCCCTCCGTCAAATCGAAGCCGCAGGCGGAATCGCCCATATCCTTAGGCTCGATCCCCTGACAGATATCCTGCCTTCGTGGGAGGAAGACGACCTAAGCGCCCTTTTGCTAGAGATGCATCGATTGGGCGCTAAGTTTTTTGGCCGATCCCAATTTGTATCGCGCACACTGGCCGCCTTAGATGACTTGAATCCAAACGACAAAACGATGTTTTTGCACTGGCTAGGACTGTCTTTGCTCAGCAACCTGTGGCTGGCTTAGTCGCCGTAGAACCACTGCTGAACCCTCGCTACAGATGTGAAACCATCGCCACAGACACATAACTTGAGGATTAGGGTGTGAGCATTCAGTCAAACAAAGTAATTAAGCAACGCCCGGTGCCCATGGGCATAATGCGAGCCGGTCGGCGCGTTATGGTCCTTTGTGGGGGATGGGCGCTGCTGTCGGCCCTGCTTTTTGTGGGCTTTGCCCTGGGGCCTCCAAGCCTTCGCACTGATTGGTTCCCTACGGTGGTGAGCCTGCTGAAGATAGGCGCGTTTTTGATTGCGGCTGTGCTGTGCTGGCGAAATATTAAAGACAAGAATATTTTAAGTAGCCCAACGGTGTGGCAGGCGATCGCACTGAGCATGGCCGCTTATGCACTAGGCGATATCACCGTTATGCTGTGGCGTAGCCTATGGGGCATTACCACCGTCGTATCGTTGGGCGATATGTTCTACGCGGCAAGCTACCTGTTTTTAATGACTGGCTTATTAAAAGCAGTATTGCCCCGGCCAATTAACCTGAACTGGATGCAAGGCGTGAGCATTGTCACAGTCGGTATTGCCGGTATTGTCCTCGCCTTTTGGATAAATTTTTATATGCTCGCAGATGTCGGGAGTAGCACCATCCTCGTTGCGCCCGTTAGCATCGAGTCCAAAGGGGCCGCAATGGGTGGGGCCGTTACTAGCCCGGCCAACACTAGCCCGGCCAACACTAGTCCGGCCAACACTGCGCCCCAAATCATTCAGATCCTTGACCAGCGCCTGGGTCGATTAAGCAGCAAAATGAGCCTGCTGTACGTTGCAGGCGACTGCGTTGTGATCGTCGTCGCAGTACTGATGCTCATTGCCTTTTGGGGCGGCATCTATTCTGAATCATGGAAACTAATTGCGATCGCGGGCCTTTGCCTCTACGGGGCAGATTTACTGCTGGTGTATCACGTCAGCCAGGGCAGCTACCGACAAGGCGCATCCTGGGAAATTTTGTGGGTTTTGTCAGCGCTGTTTTTTGGCATGGGCGCTGCCGTAGAACGAGGCGTATCGTCCACAGTGCAGCAAAAGCGCGATCGCCGACAGCGGGTTCGGTGAAAGTTATTGTGAATTCGCTATTGCCCGCCCAAAAAACTGCCATACTGGGGGGGACAATTGCGAAGGACACTGGCAGCATGGCTCCGCGAAAACTGTCTGACTCTGACAAAGGCGACATCATTGAGCTGTATCAGCAGCCCAATCAAACCACGTCTACGTTGGCTGAGCAATTTGGCGTCAGCAACAGCACCATCAGCCGTATTTTAAAAACAACGCTCCCCCCCCAGGAGTACAGTGCCCTGATCGCCCAAAAGCGGATGGCCGGTACCGACAAACCCGACTTTATCGTAGAGGCATCCGCCAAATCTGCGAAAAGAGTGGTCAATCAACAACCGCCTCAACCTGACCTTAATGACGCCCAGCCGGAAAGTGCCCAGCCGAAAAGTATCCAGCCGGAAAGTGCTCAGTCGGAAAGTGTCCAGCCGGAAAGTGCCCAGCCGGAATTCGACACGCAGTTTGAAGCCGACCTAGATGCAAAGCCTCAAAAAACCTCAGAGGTGCTCCCTCCCAAGCTAAAGTCTGCGGCTGAAAAAGACGAAGCCAAAAAGACAAGAACTTCGCGCAGACGCCGTGGCAGCAACCGCAACAGTGAGCCCGATGAACAGCTCCCTCTTTTAAATAATGATCTGAATCACGAGCTGAATAATGAGCTTGATAACGAGCCAAATTACCAGCCAAATTACCAGCCAGATAGGTATCTCGCCCATGCTGAAGATGACTCAGACATCCCTCAGCCCAGCTCAATGCCTATTCCCAAACCCATCGCCAAACCGGTATTAGTGCCCGCTAGCCGCCTAGAAATCGACGACGACGACGATGACGACGATGACGATGACGATCTCCTGGGCTTAGATGAAACCCTGGGCGATGACTTCGGCGACGACGACGATGACGATGAGGATGACGATGAGGATGACGATGACTTCGGTGATGACCTACCGAAGCCAAAGCTTCAGCCAGCCGCCGCGATGTCGATTATGCCACTGGGCGAAGCGGTGATGCCCAATCCCTGCTATTTGGTTGTTGATATGCGATCGGAGCTAATTACGCGCCCGCTGAGCGACTTTGCCGACCTGGGCCAACTCCCCAGCAACGAAGAAAAGGCCAAAACACTGCCCGTATTTGACAATCACCGAGTTGCACGGCGCTTTTCGCGCAATAAGCAACGGGTGATCAAAGTGCCCGATGGCAACTTAATTACGCGCACCAGTCCTTACTTACAGGCAAAAGGGATCACTCGGCTACTGGTCGATGGTCAGGTGTTTGATCTATCAGGCCAATAAGCAGGCTACAGGCCACATAAGTCTGCTTGTCCCTACATGCTTGTCCCTAAGCGCTTGTCCCTAAGCGTTTCAATAAGCAGGCCAGTGAATAGGCCAATAAATAGGACAGAGAGACCGTATTTTTTTATCTCTCTTGCTTGTTGTCTAGTTGTTCTGCATCGGGGCAGTCATTCGTGAGCGACAGCTCAGAGTATCCTTTGGGTACGGTCGCTAGCTTTTGGCTGACTGCGCCAATGCTTTCAACTCTCACCATCTCTTCCCAAGCACAAATCTCATCTTCGTCTTCAGTTTCGTAGCGGAAAGTGACCAAGTCCCCCTCTATGCCTAAAATAGTGGCTGATTCAATCCATCTTTGCTGATCGCGTAGAAAAATTTGAACTTCGCGACCGTCGCAAGAAAGCTGATAAATTTTACGTTGCAGCATGATCGATAGGGTGCGGCAAAAGCAGTTGTGGTTACCTTACATTCTAGCAGCGCCCAATAAGGTAAAATTACAAATCGAAAACATATGCTTCTTCACCTATGTAGCTGGCCTGAAGTGGAAGATTACCTCGGGCGATCGCGCGGTATTATTTTCCCCATTGGCTCTACCGAGCAGCATGGCCCCACGGGCCTCATTGGCACCGATGCCATTTGCGCAGAAGTCGTTGCTAAAGGCGTCGGCGAAGCCACCGATGCGCTGGTTGGCCCAACCATTAATGTGGGCATGGCCCTTCATCATTTATCTTTTCCCGGCAGTGTGAGCCTGCGCCCTAGCACCCTCATTGCCCTCATTCAAGACTATGTAAAACCGCTGGCGCGTCATGGCTTTGAGCGCTTTTACTTTATCAATGGGCATGGCGGCAATGTGGCCTCGTTAAAGGCTGCTTTTTCAGAAACCTACGCCGCGATCGCCGATGCCAACCTGCCCAACGCTGGCCGCATCCGCTGCAAAGTTGCCAACTGGTATCAGGCCAAAGGCGTCGTGGAATTAGCCGACAAACTCTATGGCAATCAAGAAGGCTCCCACGCAACCCCAAGCGAAGTCGCGCTGACCCAGTTCATTTATCCAGAGGCGATCAAAACCGCACCCCTATCGCCTCAAGTGGCACCCACAGGTCGATCTATCTACAATCCAACAGATTTTCGAGCCTTCTATGCGGATGGTCGCATGGGCTCTAACCCCGATTTGGCCACGCCGGAGCATGGCAAAGCGTTCTACGAAACCGCTGTCCAATCGCTCAGCGATGGCTATTTATCTTTTATTAAAGAGGTGTAGTCGGTGTAGCGCGGTGTCACCGCATTTCGGCGATGGTAGCGCCCCCATCAGCGGCAGCGCCCTTCTAGGTCACAAGCCGCTATTTGAGCCGCTATCTGCCGTTGTCGTTCGGCAATCACCTCCGGCAGGCTAGCCCGGCCTGTCATGGCCAGTCGCTTATCGGCCCATAGGTCATAAATTTTATTCACCAGTGGGCCAATGATGGGCCATTGAGTGGGGGCATACATCCAACCAATGCCCAGCGCACTGTAAACCCTTTGGAAGACCTCGACATTTTTAATCACCGTGCCATCCGCCATCACCGCATGGATGCGGCCCATCGCTGTTTCAAAATCTACGCCCCCATTGTCTTCGGCACGATAGTTGAGATCCGCAATATCTGTAAACTTAACGATGCCGCGTCCAGCGTCCTTTTTTTGCAGAAAGTTCACTTCGCGTAGGCACAGCGGGCAGTCCCCATCGTAGAGCAGGTTCACTTTCCAGCTATCTGCCTGGACTGGCGCTGTTTCGACTGGCGCTGTTTCAACTGGCGCTGTTTCAACTGGCGCTGTTTCGGCTGGATTGGGATCATTCACTGACAAATTAGGGGCCAAATTAGCGGTAGCTTCTTCTAAGCGCGTCATACAAAAGGCGAAGGGAGGACGACCGCTTTATTATAATTCTGTTTTTTAAGCCAGGGTTTAAGCGACTGTTTGGCTCAGTTTATGACAAGCCGAAGTTTGGGCATTGCCAGCCGAACAGGTTGGTAAGCAAGGCTGCGATAGCGCTTCATCTTCACAAAGGGCAGGCGGCACCTGCCCAAACACCATCTTGCAGCTGAGGTCATCAAAGTTGGGGATCATCGTCAGCGGGATGCCGAACTTTTCAGTAAAAAAGGTTTGGGTCGGCAGCTTGCACATGTTCACACACATGCCGACGCACTGGCTATCTTCTAGGTATCGGCACTTTTGAATTTCAACGGCGCTAGGCTGCGATCGCACCTCTCCATCTATGCCAGTCACCTCTGCCTCTCCCACTTCACAAGGCCCCACCAGCCACTCAAACATCTGCGCCGCAAACCAAGCATTGAGCACACACACCAACCGAGTCGGCGAAAACACCGTGCGAATCATCCACAGCACAGGCGCAGGCACCAGCGATTGCAACACTTGTGCCACCGCTGCCTGCTGCGCTTGGGCATCGCGACCCTGCATAATTTGCTTGGATAAATCAACAAAGCCACCATAGCCACTCACCGATGTTTCGGCCCCTATCGCATTCGCCATCTTGCGAGAAAACAGCCAAATGAACAGCCGATCTAACAGGTTGTCGTGGTAGGTGTGATCTGTTGCCGGGTCTGTTGCCGGGTCTGTTGACGGGTCGGGCTGAGCTGTGGGCTGGTCAGGGGACATAATTTAATTTGCTATTGACTCTCCGCCGTAGGATCGTAAACCTCTACAGTCACTGTTTCTTGAATGGGCGCGCCTTGAGTGGTTAAAATCTCATGCCTATTTGCATTGAGGGTAACGCGAATTTCATTGCTGCCGGGGGGTAGCTCAGGAAGATGCGTCCAGCTGCCATAAATGCGCTGCATGGGCTTGTCGTTCACATACAAATAGGCATGGCCTTCAGAAGTGCTGCTTTCACCGCCCACTTTGTCGGGTGCAAAGTCAAAGTTGGCAACGCCCACATACAGATTCCAACCGCGCTCAATATCGGGCTCTACGCTCACAGTAATAGCCGGTACGGGCCTGCCCGCTGGCACTTCTAACGCTTTGGAATGATAAATGTCGTGATTGGTGCTGATTCTTTCTTTCTCAGTTGGCGCGATCGCCTCTGCGGAGTCTGAGCCGGTTTGCTGCGCGTCAGATTGCGCTGACGACGACGATGTTGGGGTTACGCCGCCGGTCGCATCTACAGCTGCCATGCTTTCAGTTCCAAACCGAGGATGGCTGCATCCTACCGTTAAAATCGAGATGCTAAAGATGGCTGCGCTAGCAATGGTTGATTTGCAAAATGGGTAGATAGCCATGATGAATCTAGGGGTCGCGAATGAAACTGCATAACATCCTATAGTGCAAATGTCGATATGAGTAGCTGCTTAGGGGCAATGTTTTTGAGTTCAGCCATGTGCCAGCCATGTGTCAGTGGGGCAAGCTGAGCGCAGGACTTACGGAATCCCGGCAGACTGGCTGTAGCTTATATACAGATTCAATAGACTCAATAGACTCAATAGATTGAACAAAACAAAATAGATTCAACAGAAAATTAAGTTGAACAGACTGAACTTTTAAATTTTAAGGAAATAACTTAGCGTGAATCAAAAAAAAATTATTGCGATCGCAGGCGGCGTTGGCGGTGTAATTGCGCTCTTTGTCGGTGCTCAGCTGGTGGCTTCTCGCGTGGCGGCCAAAGAAGTCGATAAGGCGATCGCTAGCGTTTCTGACTTGGTAGAAGTGGACTATAAAAGGGTGAATGCTTCGCTACTAGGCGGCGGCACGCAGGTAAAAGGGGTGACCGTATCGCCCGTGGGCTCAGGCGAGCAATACCAAGTCGATGAAATTGTGGTGTACGACTACAAGACCACCGACAACGATATTCCCACTCACATCAATATGGCGATTAACGGCATGGCCTTAGATGTGGGTGCGATGGGAGAGTCGGCTAGCTCACTCAAAGAATATGGCTATGGCGATGCACTCTCGGTAAACTTTTCAACCCAGTACACCTATCAAGAAGCTGAAAAAGAAGTTCGGCTAGAAAAATTTAAAATGGGCGCAGATGAGGTCGGTGACTTAGATGTCAGCGTTCACCTGTCCAACATTGTGTTCGATCCTGCAACGGTCGCGGCCATGCCCTTTTCGCTGTTTGGCACCGTGTTTCACCAGGCGACCATTACTTATGATGATGATTCTCTGGTAACGCGCATGTTTGATACGGCGGCGGCGACTGCTGGCGTCAGCGTAGCAGACTTAAAAAAAGAGGCGATCGCCAGCCTAGAAAAAGACCTCGCCAGCGGCGACGAAAGCCTCAGCCAGGAACTGGTCGCAGAGATGAAAAACTTCATCAACAACCCAGATGGCTTTACCGTTTCTATCAACCCCAATGAGCCCGTGCCGTTTAGCGCGTTGCTGGGCACCGGCGGAGACCCTGACAAACTCATTGAGCTGCTGAATGTTCGCTTTGAATCGTGAGCTGCTTGAGTCGTGAGCTGCTTGAGTCGTGAGCTGCGCTTACGCATAATACGACTGATACCAGTCTACGAACTTTTGAATGCCGACCTTTAAGGGCGTTGACGGTTTAAAGCCCACATCGTCCATCAGCGCTTGCACATCGGCATAGGTGGCGGGCACATCTCCGGGCTGCATGGGCAGCATGTTTTTTTGCGCCGTTTTGCCCATGGCTTGCTCAATGGTGGTGATAAAGTCCATGAGCGTAACCGGGCTGTGATTGCCGATGTTATAGATTTTGTAGGGCGCTGTGGTGTCGGCGGATTGGGCTCGGGCGGCCTCGGCGGCCTCAGCGGTTGATACGGTGGAAGCGGTGGAAGCGGTGAGCTTGGGCTGCGGCTTTTTCATCACGCGCGTGATGCCTTCAATCACGTCATCTATATAGGTGAAGTCGCGCCTCATTTGGCCGTGGTTGTATACGTCAATCGGGCGGTTTTGCGCGATCGCCTCAACGAACTTAAAATACGCCATATCAGGCCGTCCCCAGGGGCCATACACCGTAAAAAAACGCAGCCCAGTAACCGGCAAATCGTATAGATGACTATAGGCATGGGCCATCAGCTCATTGGATTTTTTAGTCGCAGCATACAGCGATACCGGATGGTCTACCCTATCGTTGGTATGAAAAGGAACCTTACGATTTTGACCGTAAACCGAGCTAGAGGAGGCAAACACCAAATGGCCCACCTTGCTGTGCCGACAGCCTTCTAAAATGTTCACAAAGCCCAGTAGGTTGCTATCAGCGTAGGCCAGCGGATTTTGCAAAGAGTAACGAACGCCCGCTTGTGCCGCGAGGTGGACGACGCAATCAAAGGCTTGATTGGCGGCTTGATTGGCGGCTTGATCCGCAGAGTGATCAGCAAATAGACGGGCGGTTTGGGTGCGATCGCCCACATCCATTTGCTCAAACGTAAAGTTTTTAAAAGTCAGCAGCCGGGCTAGCCGAGCCTTTTTAAGCGAAACATCGTAATAGCTATTGAGCACATCAATGCCATATACCTGCTCACCCTCTTCTAACAGCCTGAGCGATAGAAAGTAGCCAATAAACCCAGCAGCGCCAGTTACAAGTATCGTCATAGGACTGAAAAGAATGTAGACAAACAGCAGAAAAAATAATACTGGCTACATTAAAGCGGTTCGTCCCCCCTTTACCCAAACTCGCTGACCCGTTTTTGAAAAAAGGATGCTTGCTATATGCGCCATACCAAGGTCTCGTCATCAGTGATACGATTGCCAAAGCATATAAACGAGAAAACTAAGAAAGCGTAAGGACTCATCAATGCAAGAAATGGATAAGTCGATTTCTATCGACGGCCGAGAAATTCACCTGAAAGTGGGACTGTTAGCGCCCCAAGCAGGTGGTTCGGTGCTCATTAGCTCGGGCGATACGGCTGTGTTGGTTACAGCTACTAGGTCCTCAGGTCGAGAGGGCATCGACTTTTTACCTCTACTGATTGACTACGAAGAGCGTTTGTACGCAGCCGGTCGCATCCCAGGCGGCTTTTTGCGTCGAGAAGGACGTCCACCTGAGCGCGCCACCCTCATCAGCCGCCTCATTGACCGCCCCATGCGCCCGCTTTTCCCCGGTTGGATTCGCGACGATATCCAGATCGTCGCCACAACCTTGTCATTAGATGAGGATGTTCCCCCCGATGTTTTAGCCGCAACTGGCGCTTCAATTGCCGTCCTGCTGGCCGAAATTCCGTTTAATGGCCCCATGGCCGCTGTCCGGGTGGGCCTCGTCGGCGACGACTTTATCATCAACCCCACCTATCAAGAAATTGAAGAGGGCGACCTTGACCTAGTGGTTGCCGGTTCGCCCGATGGCGTGATCATGGTAGAAGCGGGGGCCAATAAGCTGCCCGAGCAAGACGTGATTGAAGCGATTGACTTTGGCTACGAAGTCGTGCGCGATTTAATTCAGGCGCAGCTCGATTTGGTGAAGGAATTGGGCTTAGAGCGGCCCACTGAGCCCGCCCCCGAAGAAAGCGAAGATCTGGCTAACTTTTTGGCCGACAAGGCAACGACCGCGATTAAAGAAGTGCTCAAGCAGTTCGACCAATCCAAGTCGGAGCGCGATGGCAAGTTAGATACCATCAAAGCAGCCATGGCTGAAGAAATTCAGGCCCTAGACGAGAGCGACGCGGTTCGCACTGCGGTCGATAGCGATAAAAAAGCCTTGGGCAAAGCGTTCAAAAGCTTAACTAAAAAGCTGATGCGGGCGCAGATTTTAGAAGAAGGCGTGCGTGTAGACGGTCGTAAGCTCGACGAAGTTCGCCCTATTAGCTGTCGTACAGGCGTGCTGCCCAACCGAGTCCATGGTACTGGACTGTTCCGCCGGGGGCTAACGCAGGTGCTGTCGGTCACGACGCTGGGCACACCCGGAGATGCCCAGATGATGGATGATCTGCATCCGAATGACGACAAAAAGTATTTGCACCATTACAACTTCCCGCCTTACTCGGTGGGTGAAACTCGGCCCATGCGATCGCCCGGTCGCCGTGAAGTTGGCCATGGCGCACTTGCTGAGCGGGCGCTAGTGCCCGTGCTCCCCGCACCCGAAGATTTCCCCTACGTCATTCGAGTCGTTTCTGAATGCCTCTCGTCCAACGGCTCTACCTCTATGGGCTCTGTGTGTGGCTCTACTCTATCGCTCATGGATGCCGGTGTGCCCATTACCCAGCCCGTCAGCGGCGCGGCCATGGGCCTCATTCGCGAAGGCGATGAAGTGCGCATCCTCACCGATATTCAGGGCATTGAAGACTTCCTGGGTGACATGGACTTTAAGGTGGCCGGTACCGACAGCGGTATCACCGCCCTACAAATGGACATGAAAATCACCGGTCTCCCCATATCAGTGATTAGCGATGCCATTAAGCAAGCCCGCCCAGCGCGTTTGCACATTCTCGAAAAAATGCTAGAAGCGATTGACAAGCCCCGAACCGAGGTTTCGCCCTTTGCCCCGCGTTTGCTCACCATGCAAATTAATCCCGATCAAATCGGCATGGTAATTGGGCCAGGCGGTAAGCAAATCAAAGCCATTACCGAAAAGACAACGGCTAAGGTCGATATTCAGGACGATGGCACCGTGACCATCTCTGCCATTGATTCTGACAAGGCGATGCAGGCCAAAAAGATGATCGAAGGCATTACTCATGTTGCCGAAGCAGGCAATGTGTATATGGGTAAAGTCACACGGGTGATTCCAATTGGCGCGTTTGTAGAGTTTATGCCCGGTAAAGAAGGCATGATTCACATTTCGCAGCTTGCTGACTACCGAGTAAATAAGGTAGAAGACGAAGTAAACCTAGACGATGAGGTACTCGTTAAGGTGCGCGAAATTGATAGCCGTGGCCGGGTCAACCTCACTCGCTTGGGCATTCATCCCGACGAAGCCGCATCGGCTAAAGCGGCAGCAGGCATCGAAGAGTAAGGTGAAGAAAAGCAAGGCGAATTGGCGTGTTTGCCTAGCGCCGCTGGAGTGAATAAACTTGATTCACTAAACCCGATTCACTCAACTTGAGTCACTAAAAAAGGGGTATCCGTTGGGTGCCCTTTTTTTATTGATTCGGTTTAATTCGGTTTGATTCGGTTTAATTGGTTTAATTGGTTTAATCGGTGTTGCGATCGCCCCAGAAATAGAGCCAACTGAGCGGGCTTTACACTTCTCATTGCGTGGCGTCGGTGTTTACCTGTACGATCCAAGATGCTGCGCCTATTTAAGATGAAACCGTGCGAAAAGTTGTAATTGCTGGTAATTGGAAAATGCATAAAACCCAGGCAGAAGCCTCAAGGTTTGTGCAACAGTTGATGCCCCTACTGGCACAGACGCCAGAGAGTAGAGAACTGGTAATCTGCGCCCCCTTTACGGCGTTAGGCCTACTGACCGACAAGCTCAGAGGCAGTGAAGTTAAAATTGGCGCGCAAAATGTCCATTGGGAAACATCAGGCGCGTACACGGGCGAAATATCGGGGGCAATGCTCACTGAAATTGGCGTTCGCTATGTGGTAGTTGGCCACAGCGAGCGCAGGCAGTACTTTGGCGAAACCGACGAAACGGTGAATGCTCGGCTGAAAGCTGCTCAGCTAGCGGGCCTTACGCCAATTTTATGCGTGGGCGAAACAAAGCAGCAGCGCGATGCGAATGAAACTGAGGCAGTGATTGCAGCGCAAATTGAGAAAGGGCTCGCTGGGGTGAATCAGTTTAACTTAGTGATTGCCTATGAGCCGATTTGGGCGATTGGTACGGGGGAGACTTGTGCGAGTGATGAGGCTAACCGGGTGATTGGTGGGATTCGCGCTCAGCTAGAAAATAAAGAGGTGTCGATTCAGTATGGCGGTTCGGTGAATCCCAAGAATGTGGATGACATTATGGCGCAAAGTGAAATTGACGGTGCCCTGGTCGGTGGCGCTAGCCTTGAGGCCGAGAGTTTTGCCAGGTTAGCCAATTACAGCGTTGGTCACTTGGCTTAAATGCACTCGGTTGCTTCTTCGGGTGGCGTTAGCTTAACGGGCTGAGCGGTTTCTGCGACGACAGTGCTGCTACTAGAGTCGTCTGGATTGAGGGTGTTGTAGTGGGCATGGACATAGGTGCGATCGCGTCCCTGCTGCTTAGCATGATACAAAGCCATATCCGCTGCTTGGACTAATCCCTGCGCAGTTGCTTCATGTCCTGGAATAATGGTTGCAACGCCCATTGTAACGGTGACATAGGGTTTTTCATTGTCGGCAGCATGAGCAATTTTGAGCTGCCGAATGCTCTCATGAATTTTTTGAGCAATGCGCCAAGCACCGTTGGTATCAGTATTCGGTAAAATGACCGCAAATTCTTCACCGCCATACCGAGCAACCAAGTCAGCCGGTCGCTGAGGGCCGCTAAGGAGGGCTTTGGCGACTCGAATGAGGCAGCGATCGCCTGCCGGATGCCCAAAGGTGTCGTTATAGCGTTTGAAATGATCCAAATCGCAGAGTATGAGAGATAGCGGCTGACGGTCTCTTGCCAAACGCTGCCATTCATCTGAAAGGTGCTCGTCAAACCGACGCCGATTGGCTAAGCGGGTAAGGCCATCTGAGAGGGCTAGCTTTTGCAGCTCTTGATTGGCGAGCAGCAGCGACTGATACTGCTGCGCTTGCTGCATCGCGAAGGAAAGCTCTATTGCAATGCTCTGGGCACAGGCGATCGCTGCCGAACTCCAGCTTTGCTCACTCGGCAAAGCTAACGCTAAAATCCCCCAGTGCTGCACCAGACTAGCCTCCACAGAAGGCTCCCTCAGTTCCTCTGAAAGCGGTTCTTTGAGGATCGGCACCAAGAGCCAGCTTCCGGGCCAGCAAGCAAGCCATTGCCGAGTTTCTGCGGTGGGTAAGGACTGTTTCGCACATAGCGATGCCCCCCCTTCTAAAATCACCTGCTTCATCAAATTGGGATATTCAGATGATTTTGGGCTCACTTTTGGCCACCAAGCCAACGATTGATCGCTACAGTACTGAGCAACCGGCTCCCAACACTGAGCATTCGGCTGATACGCCAGCAGGCTAACCTGTTGAGCCCCTAGTAACGTCGCCGATTCTACAACCGTAGTACCTAAAACAGTCGAAATATTGAGCGAACCTCGCAGATTTCGCTCTACCTGACGAAGCCGCTGATGCATTGCGATGTGTTTCTGCATTTGCCATGGGCTGTTGCGAGTGCCCATAGAGACTATGCCACTGCTTGGATAACCCCGATTCATCCGGGCTTCCGCACCAAAAGGGCTAGCTTTGGACTCGCTAGCCAAATGATCGCTTAGTGCCATACTTTCTCGTTGGCGAGATTTTGTTACGGGCAGATGTGCCTGATTGGCAATAGGCACATTAACATCCATAGTGTTTGAGTCCTGTAGCTTTACGAGGGGGACATTGTCTTGTGTAAATGCATGACTGTTAGATTCCTCACTTGTTGCCTCCTCTGCATCCATCTTTGGGCATGAAAATAGAGAAGGTTGATACGGGGCAGGAAAGATATGTTGATCGAGCATTGCAGATCTTCCGCATCATGCGGAGAAGAGGTGCTGTAACCGAAACGTATGTAGTGACAATTTGATACGTCTTGATTAGAGCGGCCCTTGGCTAGAGAGAACCCAGACTTCGGTAGATACTCAGGAGTGTAGCCATATTAACGTGCTCCATATCTACACGGATCGGGGTATATACTGATACGCCTCCGAAATACTACTTTAGTTCAGGTAAGAGTTGTCTGAAGGTGTAATTGATTACTTAGACTGATAGAGGACAACATCAGCCCTTGCCGAATTCGCCTGAATTTGTTGCTTTTATGAAGTTTTGGCGAAAAACCCAATGACTGAGATCCTGTGCAAAATAGAGACAGCGTAACTAATAACCGTTCCTGTCCACTCCTTATTTATACGTAAGCAGTAGTACTTGTACGTAAGCAATGAGCGGCTTAAGTGATGCATTTTTGACTAACTTGTAGCAGTCTTACTGAGCTAAAAAGGTATTACTCCAGCAGTTATTAACCCAAAAGGTATTAACCCGACAGTCACAGGTTAAGGAAGCTTTCTAATGCCGCCACCATTCGGGGGGGCCACCGCCTGACGTTTGTTACCCAGCTGAGATCTTTATAGCGACCGTCAAGGCCGACCACTGCAACCCAGTTGCTTTCGGCTTCGCCTATTTGGCCCTGTGCCCAAAGGGCTGCTGTCAGGGCTGCTCGCATGTCAGCAAAGCTAGGATACTTACGTACTAGGCTTTTCATGATTTGGATGGACTTGTCAGTCTCTTCGGTTTGGTACAGCGCTAGGGCGTAGTTGCCATAGGCCAGAGAAAAGCTGGGCTGTAGTGTGATGGCGGCTTGATAGTCAGCGATCGCCAAAGCCCATTCTCCCTTTCCCGCTTCTGCATTGCCACGATTGTTATAGGCGGCTGGATCGTCAGGATCTATTTGTAAAACCTGGTTGTAGTCAGCAATGGCTTTTTCCCACTGGCCCATGGCTTCCCACACAGCCCCTCTGTTCAGGTAAGGATCGGCTTCACCCGGTGCTAGGCTAATCGCCTGAGTGTAGTCAGCCAGAGCACCCTCTAGATTGTTTTGCCGGACGCGCACATTGCCTCGGTTGCTCCAAACCGCTGCTTCTTGGGGCAGTTTTTCAATCAGCTCAGACCATTGGGCTTCGGCTAACTCAAACTGGCCTTTGCTGGTGGCTTCAAAGGCGGCTTTGCGTAGCTGGCTAATGGTGCTGATGTCTTGCTCGCTTAGCAACGCGCTGAAAGATTGAGCACTTAAAGGTTGAGCACTTAAAAGTTGCGCACTTGAAGGTTGAGCACTTAAAAGTTGAGCACTTAAAAGTTGAGCACTTAAAAGTTGAGAAGATTGGGCATAGGCAATGGCATGGGGCATTGCAGGCACTGATCCGCTGGCCCAAATCACAATACTAAGAACCAGTGCAAGCCCGTACCGGAATTTGCCCTTCATCTGCTGTGCCCTTTTTTGCATCTGCGCTTATTTCCGTTGCTGTTGAATGGTTGATATCAGGTGTGCTGTATCCATAGCGTAAAGGCAAACGCGGCGTAAGGGTATAGTCGCTAAGAATGCTCCGCAGACGGCTCAGAGGATGGCTCAGCAGACGGCTTATTAGCAGCGGTCTCAGTGGTTTGCTTGGGTGTTGGCTTGAGTGTTGGCTCCGGGTTCATAAGATTGAAAAGGGGGGTGTCGGGTAGGTTAAACCGGCTATAGATGGCTTCATATCCCAAGTGACGACAGGCCGCAGGGGTGACCATACGGCCTCGGGGTGTGCGTTGTAAGTAGCCAATTTGCAGGAGATACGGCTCGTATACTTCTTCAATGGTTTGCGGATCTTCACCGGTTGAAGCGGCCATGGTGTCGAGCCCGACTGGCCCACCGTTGAAGTTTTCAATCATCATGGTGAGGAGTCTGCGGTCTGTCCAGTCTAGGCCGCATGGATCTACGTTGAATAGCTCTAGCGCTTCGGCTGCGATCTCCTCATCAATTGGGCCTAGTTTTTTAACCTGCACATAGTCGCGCACCCGTTTGAGCAACCGATTGGCAATGCGCGGTGTTCCCCGAGCGCGGCGGGCAATTTCTGCTGCGCCGTCTACCAGCACTTTGGTTTTGAGCACATCGGCAGTGCGCAGCACAATTTGGGTGAGTTCGTCTACTTCGTAGAATCTGAGCCGCTGCACGAGGCCGAAGCGATCGCGCAGCGGCGAAGCGAGTGCCCCTACCCGAGTGGTCGCCCCCACCAGCGTAAAGGGCTGAAGCGGAATGCTGCGCGTCCTAGCGCTCTGCCCTTTGCCGATAGTAATGTCTAACCGGGCATCTTCCATTGCCGGATACAAAATTTCTTCTGTGACTCGTGAGAGCCGGTGAATTTCATCAATAAACAGAACATCGCCTGCTTTCATATTGACGAGTAGACCCGCAATGTCTCTGGGCCGCTCTAGCGCAGGTGCGGTCGTAATTTTGCAATCGACCTCCATTTCTTGGGCCAAAATGAGTGCCATCGTGGTTTTGCCCAGCCCCGGCGGGCCATACAGCAGCAAATGGTCGAGCGGCTCTTGGCGAGACTTTGCCGCCTGAATCGCGATCATCAGCACTTCTTTAAGCGCTTTTTGGCCAATATAGTCGCTAATGGCAACGGGTCTGAGCCCTTCTTCATTGCGCGACAACTCAGCAGGCTTGGCTTCGGCTTCTAGCAGCTTGTCTGGATCCGGGGACGGCTTAGCTCCTGATGTAGCTGGCCCTGACGTAGCTGGCCCTGATGTAGCTGGCCCTGATGTAGCTGGCCCTAATTGAGTTCCCTCGGATTTAGCCGTATTCTCAGCAGTAGCGCTGGCTTTTAGCGGGGCTGCCGCAGAGCTGTCTACCGCATGGGTTTGGGGTAAGAGCTGTTTTTTAGCGCTGTCGTCAGAGGCAGACTGTTTGGAAGAGATAATCGCCATAGTGCTGCGCTAACTAGAGTGCTGTGCCAGATTCAGAACATGCTGTTTAAACAAATGTACTATAACAGTCTAGTGGAATACTCTAGTGGTTAAGTGCGCTTTAACCAGGGGTTACGCCTGCTGAGCGAATCACAGCGGTCACGGTGGGATAGTGGTCTTTTAAGCCAAAATGAGAGGGCGTGACCGTATTTTCGTAGGTGAAATGGCGGTAGCGCATGCAAAACCTGTCCCAGTCGGCCATACGGATATTGAAAATTTTAATAATGACGTTAGCGAGGCTAAAGGAGAGCGGCACGCGAAAGTACTGGCGTTTGCCTAAGTAAGCGCTAATATCAGCGACGACTTCATCAGCCGTTTTCGCCGGGTTGCCAATGACAATTTCGCGTGAGTCACCGGGGCCAGGGGGATGATCGACCAGATGACGAACGACTTCAGCAATGTCTTGAGCATGGATAAAGTGGAAGCTGCCATCAGCGGAGATAAACCGGATAATGCCAATGTACTTGGCGACTTCTGGCAGGCCACCGGAGATGTGCGAGTAGGGCTTGGTGTCGCTGCCGCCAAATACCAACGTGGGGAAGACGGTCGTAATTTTAGGGAAAATGGCCAGGTTTTTTAGCTTTTCGTGACAGATATATTTGGTGCGAACGTAGTCTGTACCGATTTCACCGGCTTCTTTAAGGGGCGTGTTGTCTCTGTCTAAAATGCTAGCAGTAGAAAAGTAAATCACCTGTTGGCAATGCTCAGGATCGAGCATGGATATGATTTCTAGCGTTTTTTCTACATTGATTTCGTAGCTTTCTTGTGGGTCGCCCCAAGAGGTGGCCACTAATATTGCGGTGTCTATGGTTTTGAGCAGGTCTGCAAACTGGGCCACGTCGCGCATATCGCCCTGGAGCACATGAATACCCGCGCGCTGGTCAACTGGCACCTTTAGCTTGGCAGGATTGCGCATCATCAAAAACAGCTCATGGTCAGTATTTTCGATCAGGGTTTCTACGAGGTAGTGCCCAATGCAGCCACTCGCGCCAGTCATGAAAATACGCATGATGATCTCGTCCAAGAATGCCTGATTATTTTGACCCTGGTTATTTTGACACAGAGAAGCCCAGCGCATGGATAGGCGCTGGGCCAGTTGTTTGCCAGTTGTTTGCCAGTTGTTTGCCAGTTGTTTGCTAGTTGCTGTACTAAACAGCACTTAACGAACAGTACTAAACGGTTGCGCCGAGCAGCTCATTGACCTGCTTACCCACTTCAAAGAAGTAAGCGCCGTTTTCTTCGGGGGTGCCGGGTAAAATGCCGTGGCCCAGGTTGAGAATATGGCCTTTAGAGCCAGCTTTGCGGACGGTGTCGATGATGCGATCGCGAATCACTTCCTTAGAGCCAAACAGTACGCCTGGATCCATATTGCCTTGCACCTTCATCTCAGCGCCCAAACGCCGCCGCGCATCCGCCATATCCACCGTCCAATCCACACTGATAATATCCACACCCGACTCACCCATTATCTCCAACACACCCGCACTGCCGCTCACAAGCAAAATCAATGGCGTATCGGGATGGGTCTGCTTAACCTGACGGACAATTTGCTGCTGGTAGGGTAGGGCAAACGTTCGGTAGTCTTGAGGGCTCAGCTGACCCGCCCAAGAGTCAAACAGCTGCACCACTTGCGCGCCACAGTCAATTTGGTGGCGCACATAAATAGCGATATTATCGGCAATTTTGCTCAACAGGCTGTGCAGCATTTTGGGCTGCGTGAAAGCCATATTTTTAATCACCGAATAAGTCTTAGAGCCCTTGCCTTCTACGATGTAGGCAGCCAGTGTCCAAGGCGCACCGACAAAGCCCAACACGGTAGACTCATTGCCCACTTCTGCGCGCAGTGCGCCCAAAATTTTACGAATGTAGGGCATCGACTCATCGGGCTCTAGCGTTGTGAGTGCGTCAATTTGGGCCTGAGTGCGAATGGGAGAATCAATCATAGGGCCTTTCCCTTCAGCAATATCCATCGCTACACCCATGCCTGGAAGCGGCGTGACAATATCAGAAAAGAGAATTACACCATCGGGCTTAAAAGCGCGCCAGGGCTGCAAAGAGACTTCAATCGCAACTTCCGGAATTTCGGAACGGTCGCGAAAAGAAGGATACTTCTCTCTCAGGTCTCGGTAGGCTTTCATGTATCGGCCTGCCTGTCGCATCATCCAAACCGGAGGGCGCTCAACAGATTGGCCTTGGGCAGCCCGCAATAATAGGGGTGTTTGGTTAGATCCGCTCATGAGAGAAAGCTCTTAATGTCTGTTTAATTTTCCTTTGTAAGTTTATCATTCGCTCACGGGCGTAATCCCTCAGGTCAGCGGATGAACAACTTTAGCAAGGGGTTCAATCGCTCGCTCGGATGCCCACTTACGCGTAAAATTGAAGTACGTAAAGAACTGTAGACTTATTCACAGCGGCTAAGAGACGCTCTATGGAAATTGTGAACTTTTTTGAAAAACTAGCCGGGCGATGGTTTTCGCAACGCACCACCCATGCCCTTTCTACTCAGCAGTCTAAAGCCGGAAAGTCAGATCTAGAGATAGAATTTCTCCCGCCAGAGGCTGATGCTGTACAGCAGCTCTACCAGCAGGCCGATACTGGTTCTGGCTTATCAGCTGCCGAGGTGCCAGCCCCCTTATGCGGATTGCTCATTCAGCAAAGCAGCACCATAGAAGGCGATAGCAATCCCCAAGTCTCAACGACGCTCATGGTTCCTTTAGTGCCAGCAAATGCCGATCCTTACACCGGTATCCTGCTCCGGAGCGGCACAAATGAAAAAAGCACCTACAGCTTAGAAGAAGAGGTGCTAACCATCGTAAATGACAATAAAGACGTGCATTCTGAAGAGCGCCTGTGGTTTGTCAACGACAATTTGCGAATGCGAACGGGAACGACAGAGCTAAAAAGCGGTGCGAACAGCGGTCTGCGAATCGCCTCATTTTGCTCAGAAATTCGTTTGGGCGTAAAGCCCCCCAAGGTCGATAGCTAAGAGCCACTACTTAAGAGCCACTACCTAAGAGCCACTACCTAAGAGCCATGAAGCGCTGTTAAAAGCCATATGAGACCATTAAGCGCCGACAAAGGGCTAACTATGGGCTGACAAGGCGCTAACTATGGGCCGAGGAGGCCTTTTTAGTGAGATTCGGCCATCAGTTCAAGCGCCTTTTGCTTGGCCCGGCGTAAAGTGTGCGCTGAGAAGGGTAGTGCCGGTTTGAAGGGCTGAATGGCTTTGGCTGAGGTATAGAGCACACCGTTAAACTTTCGCTGCGTTTGCAGCATTTCCTCACGACGTGATGTGCTCTGACTAGAATCGTCTTGAAGCTCATACAGAGGCGTTGTGTAAGTAGGAAAGTCTCGCCAGGCTTTGTTGTCGAGCACCTTGTGTCGAGAGAGCTTTTCATCTAGTCCCAAAGCAGCGGTTGTCTCTCTAGCTGTAACAGTAGGTGCAGCAGTAGGTGCAGCAATAGGCGCAGCAGCAGATGCAGTGGTTTGAGTGGAGTCGTCGTGACTCTCAGCTGCTGAAAAGCCAACGGCCATACCGGGTGAAACCGGCAGTGCGGGTGAGAGATCAAACGAAACAGCCGCGTTGCGAGCTCGCCTGGTAGTTTTGATCGATTGAATGCTATCAATTTGGCCATTCGTGTGGCCATTCATTTGGCCATTCATCGGGCCATTGTTGAGGTTATCGTGCGGGTTGCGATCTTCTTTGATGCGAATAGAGCGGTGCTGCACTGGCAAAGCTGAAGGGGTAGGTGCGACTTTAACCTCCCCAAACTCTCGGCAAACGGCGGCTTCAAACTCGTGTGTGACATGGCGAATAGGCTGACCGCGACGCTGCCACAGCTCTAAAATTTGCCTGACGGAGACCGACTTATAGCGACCCTGGTATAGCGCTTCGACTACGGCGTCGCGAATCCAACTGGGCCGATAGAACTCTAACCATAGGGATACCCACTGGCGAGCGTCATGGTTTGCCAGTTCAAAGCGGTAGGATTCGAGGAGTACAGCGGCTTGCTGGGCTTCTGTTGACGTAGAAAATGTGGCCGAAGTCATGATTATTCGCTACTTACTCTTTCAATGTCTTTTTAGGCTTGACAACGCAATTGCTTTTAAATAAAGCAGAAATAAAGCAATAAATAGCTAAAAGTACGCCGGTACGTACCTTTATCATTTACATCCATCGTTTTTCATCCGTAATACTACGGGATTAGGAAGATGTACATATAATTTAAGATTAGCTTAGTTTGATATGTGCTGTTTAGCCTAGTTTTATTCTGAACGTTTTTATTTTGAGTGTTTTTAATTGGAATATTTTGATAGTTTGGAATATTTTGAGTGCTTTTAATCTGAGTACTTTTAATCGAAGCGCTGTTCAATCACGCCGCCTTCAACTCGCCGGACACGGGGCGTATCGAAGGGGGTCGTGTCGCCCAGCCAGCTAAAGTTACTGAGCCGAAAGCCAATTGAGCCAGTGTTTTGAGTGGTGTCGTAGCGCAGTAGGATGCCGTAGGTGCGGCGGCTGTATTCCAGTGTATAGATAGTGTTGATGGCGCGATTTTCACTGAAGCTGTAAGCCGTTTGAAAACCGGCTAGGAATGGGCCATAAACCTGCTGGGTAATGCCGAGTGAGAGGACGGATTTATCGACTTCTCGATCAAATAAGAAGGGAGAGTCCGCGCCGCGTAAGAAAGATTGTGAATAGCCAATGTTAAAGGCGGTGTAGTCGGCAAAGTTGCGAGCCAGATGGCCAATTTGGCCTTCTATCCCGACCTCGGCAATTAAATTGCCCTGAAAGTCGCCGCTGGTATAGTACGTACCAGTGGATCGAATGCCTGTTGTAAGGTCGAGATAGGGGACCACTGGCTCGGGTGTGAAGCGTAGACCTTCGTCGGGGGTAGGTGGTTTGGGTTCACCGCGCCACAGTCGGAAGTTTCTGCTCAAAGCGGCGCTGGCCTGAAACCGCCCTAACGTGGCTCGACCTGAATCGGCACGGAGATTTTCGCGATCGCTCTGAGCGTTAATTACCTGCGCGCTCGCCTGATAGGTGAGCCTGAACCTATTGTCATCGCCAAAGGTATAGTCGGGCGAGAGCAACACCGCGCCAAAGCTCGACTGCACATTTTGAAACCCTAAGGACCCGTTAAACAAGCGCTCGCGGTAGCTGTACTGTAAGGCTAAACGGTGGTCGCCAATCAGCTGCTCGGCACGGATATTTGAGCGCAGCTCTTCAGTAATATTGGTGAGGTCAAAGCTTTTGAGATCGGCGCTGCCTGAGAAGGTGGTGCGGGGACCTAGCCTAGATTCTAGGTCAGCAGAAACGCCAAAGTTATCTAGCGCGATGGGCGAGCTGCTTTCTTCGCTAAAGGCTCTAGCGGCAAAGAATTGAGGCGTTACCGACAGCTGCGTACCAGGCGTGTCGATAATAGGGACTTCGCGCCCAATAAATAGGCCACCGCGATCGCTCCCATCTACGCCAATACTGGCCGGCACTGGGTTGAGATCTTCAGCATTAACAGTGCCTCGGCTAAAGAGAATACGTCTGCGTAGCAGCGGCAGTGAAAAGCCTTGATCAAACACAATCCGGGGCCGACTGAGTAACAGCTCGTCCTGCTCAGGTGAAAGGTTTCGTAGCCATAAGCTAGCGGCCCTCAGTTCTAGCTCAGGCGGCGAAAACGGATCATTTGTGATCCTCACATCATTAGCGCGCCAGCCTTCTACATCAAAAGACAGCTCGTCGCTTTCAAAGCGTAGCTGTCGCAGGTCACCCTCATCGGCGCCGCCAGTTATCTGAGTGTCGGAACGGGTTGCTATTTGAATGCTGCCCTCACTCTCAACGCGGAGATCTCGATTGATTGGATCGTAGGCGCGTCGGACGCTTAGAGGGGTTTGGTTAGGTGCGGTCTGAGTCGGATCGGCGCTACGCGCCTCTAGCGGCGATTGCAAATCACCTTCAATATCGGGCAGATACAGCGTCCCAACCGCATCTGCAACGGTGCCTGCCTGCTGAATAAAGTTGTACTCAGCCCGACTACCGCGCACAATCTGCGCGCCTCGGGTGAGTAGCACATTGCCATCGGCCAAGACATAGCGGTTCACTAAGTTTAGCCACAGCTCATCTGCTTCTAAAATCGTGTCGTTGAGCCGCAGCAAAACGTTACCCCGAGCTGTAATCACCTGAGATATCGGGCTATATTCTTGAAAGTCGGCGGTGAGCCTAAGCTGAGAGGCAAACTCTTCAGGCGTTAAGCCATCAGCGCCTTCTATATCAATCTGAACAGGGCCTTCGCTTGGCTCCGCAGCGCCTTCACCTTCAGAACCCTCGACTTCAGAATCTTCTAATTGAACACTTTCTGGCTGAACACTTTCTGGTTGAACATCTTCTGGCTGAACATCTTCTTCAATGTTTTCTTGACCTGCTTCTGTGACAGGCGGTTCGTCAGCTGCATCACGGTTATCAGCCTCAGTATCCAGTGAGGGCAAATCGAGTTCTGTCACTGTCGGGTTAATGGGCTCTAACAGCTGAGCTAAGAAACTACTATCAGTTAGCTGAGAAGTTGAACCAAGTGCCGCAGTGGGGATAACAGTTTCAATAGCTGGCTTGGGAGATAGGGGCTCCGGCAGCTTTTCTGGCGGTAGGTCAAAGTAAATCATTCGCAACCGACCTCCCGACGATGCCTGTGCTACAAACTCGCTCCACAAAAGAACAGCCCGACAAAGCGGGCTGACCTAAATCAATATTGAAGTATTTTAACCGGCTTAATCAAAAGGCTTGGTTTAATCGAAACTCAGTTGGAAAAGCTCATCCGGAAAAGCCTAGTCGAAAAAGCTCAGCTGGGAAAAACTGAGTAAAAACTCAGCGCTTAATCAAAATCGTTGCTGCCGCCAGGATTACGCGCAGGATCTCCGCTCAAAAAGCCGAAGATGAAGAGACCCACAAAGAAGGAGATTGTGATGTAAACAACGATTTTGAGCGTTATCATTTTTTATACTTCCGAACGCAATTTGAAAGGTTATGCCATCATATCGCACTGCAATGCGCTCTTCTTAAAAGATTGTGATCTCCCTGAGCGATAAATTAGCGATAAATTTGATCCAAGCGCTGGGTAAGCCTCCTAGAGCCGCCTAAACTCATAGCCTCGACATCGTGAGCTGGGCTGACTGCCCTGTTACAAAATCATAAGAGACTAGCGTTACGAATCTTAATCAATGGCGGCGAAGACCATTTTCGGTGCGAGCACATTGCCCAACTCTTCTAAAATGCTGCCATCTTCAGCAACCTTGGGCAAAGTGCGAATTTCTCCAATGCCTAGAAACTTCTCGGTGTCGGCAGCTAGAACGCGCAGCGGGTGCCAAGGCGGGGAAGGCTCACAGGTTGTTTTCTGCTGAGGGCTGAGCCCCACAATGCCGGCTTCAGTGAGTGAGAGCTTTTGGCCCATACACCAGCGGTGAGCTAAGTCGGGAGGGAGGGCGATCGCTGCTAACTGCCGAACCGCGTTCCCCACCTCATGAGGCATAAAAGTCTCTTCTGCAAGGCTTTGTTCTAACGCCTCTAGGCTGATGCTGCCAGAAATATCAAAGCCACTGCTGGCGGTGCGCGATAGCTGCGCGAGGGTTGCGCCTGTGCCTAGCCGCTCACCCATATCACGCGCCAAAGACCGAATATAGGTGCCAGGCCCACAGTCGATTGATAAAACCAATTCAGGTAAAACTAGATCGGAAGGATCATGAGGCGATCGCGCAGCATCCCAGCCCAACACCGCCAGCTGATTGATGACCACTTGCCGGGTCGGTATTTCTACCGTTTTGCCCCGGCGCGCCAGATCGTACAGCCGCTGGCCGTCGATTTGCACTGCGCTATACATCGGCGGCGTTTGGTTGATTGTGCCGATAAAGTCGGGCAGCACCGCTTCGACATCAGCTGGTTGCAGATGCCTGGCATCACAAGTGGTTAACACTTCACCTTCTAGGTCATCCGTGCTAGTTGTGATGCCAAAGCGAATAACGGCTTGGTACGCCTTACGCGCGGGCAAATATTGCAGCAACCGGGTTGCTCGTCCCACGGCAATTGGCAATACGCCAGTTGCTAGCGGATCTAACGTGCCACCATGACCGACCTTTTTAGTATTGAGCAACCTGCGCACACGAGCCACGCAGTCGTGAGAAGTCCAATTGAGCGGCTTGTTGAGGTTAATAAATCCGTTGATATTGGCCGGAGAAATGGGTGGAGGCATTAGGTAAAATGGGTTTCGCCAAGTTGCAGTGGCGGTACTGGCTATGGCTGGCTATGGAAGGAGTGACGCTGGCGGTAACTGACCCTGAAGTGGGGCGTTTTCTGTTTCACCAACTGTTTCACCAGCTGTTTCAACAACTGTTGTACCAATGGCCTCTATGGCCAACTGCAACTGTTGGTCAGCTTTGGCCGTGGCGCGAAGCTGAGCTTGCAGCTGTTGCTCGGTGAGATTTGAAAGAATGCTCAAAGGCATTTCTGGGCGGCTAAAGCGTGTCGTAAATGCACTGGTTAAAATAGGCTGATATTGACTTTCCCCCTTCAGGTAGAGGTTCATAAATGCCAGACTCATCGCTTGGGTGTACTCTCTGGCAACTTCAGGCACGGGTCCAATGATTTGAGGCGGCAGGTCAAACGTTTCATTGCCGGTTGGGCCAATGGTAGAGAAATGGGTTGCCCCCTCTAGTACAAGTAGGTAGCGATTCGGCGTAGTTAGCCAGGTAAAAGGACGAATTTGTTCAGGCAGAGCCGGGGCAACCGTATCGGCGCTGCTCGCCATGATAAAAACGGGGACATTAATTTGGCTTAGGCTATCTGCACCAAAAACGGCATCTGTGATCGGATTGATCGCAAAAACGGCTTTAATGCGCGGGTCTTGAAAGTTGATATTCGCTTGTCCTGCTTCTCCAATTGCAGTGGCCTGACACTGCAACAGCAAAGAAATATCGACCGTAAAGTCGGGCGGACAAGCCTTTCGCAGCGAGTCTAGGTTAAGCGGTGCGCCAGCGACAGCCAGGGCTGTGTAGCCCCCAAAAGACTGGCCAATAACGCCAACATTGTTAAAGTCAAAACTGCTGAGACTAGCATTGATCGATCCGCTGCTAGCCGTTGTGCTCTGCGCTCTGGCCTCCAAATAGCGCAGTGTTTGAGAAATCAGCTGAGGCCGATTTATAAACTCTTCGTCGGGGACCAAATTACCGGTTACCCCATCAATAAAATTATCAATCTGCGCTTCGTTGCTACCGGGATGCTCTAGGTTCACAACGGCAAAGCCATGCTGTGCTAAAAACTGCGCTAAATAGCTGTAGGACAGTCGGCTGCTTCCGACGCCGTGTGAAATCACCACGATGGGATACTTTTCGCTGGTTTGGTGATTTGCGCTCTGGGCTATTCCGTTCCGCAAAAGGCCGCCTTGCAGTTCGGGTATGTAGACATCAACCGGTGGTCCTAAAATTCCGATTTTAATCGTTGCTCGCTTCACCTGAAATCTGCCGGGGCTGGTGACCAAGCCGTTGAGATCTGCGGCAGAAATACCCTCAGCTAAAGGCTCGCTTGCCTTTTCAAAAGAGAGTTGGTTAACCAAACTCAAAGCTAGGCTGGACTGTTCAAAAGCTCTGGCTGCCTGTCGGGTAATGGCCTCCCCTTGCTGAATATCTACTCGCAGCACGCGTGTTGGAAATTGCCGAATCACATTGAGCGCTGTGAGCCCTTCTTCAGGATCTGCGGCGGCTAGGATTGCCGCCCCGCTTAGGCCCTGCTTGCCCGATAGCCTCGCTCCCGTTCTAAATACTTCTCCGGCCCGCCCCAGCAAAAACTCACCCTGTGGGGAATACACCATTTGGGCTACTGTCGTCACATTGACGTCTAGCCTTTGAGAGAGCAACTCACGCATTTGCTCCTGTATGTCGGGCTCAATCAGTCGTAATAAAGGCGCTAGGTCTTCGGCAACATAGCCTTCTTTGACATAGGCTTCTAGCGCGTCTACTGAGACAGACCGCTCAAAAGCACCGGCTGAAAAGATGATTTGTTCGGCGGCGTAGGTGGGCCAAGCGAGTGGGGACAGGAGGCTGATGCTCCACAGAAGTGGGGCTGCTATGGTACTTTGCGCTAGGCTCAGTCCCCAGCGCCCGCGCTTATGGTTATGGAGAAATTTCATAGCCCTCATAATAGGTCAATGGTTGCCGCGTTGGGAGGTACCCGCAGCGGTAAGCCTTGGTGAACAACTTTGGTAATATGACGGCTGCACTAGCACTAGCATTAGCACTATATGATGGCTCTGCTGACAATGGCTGCGCTGACAACGGCTGCGCTATACAGCTGACTCACCTAGCAATGCCAGTAGCGCTTCCTCTGACAGCTGCGAGATTCCTAGCGCCGCTGCTTTTTCCTGTTTGGAGCCCGCGCTTTCACCGACAACAACATAGTCGGTTTTACTGCTCACTGAGCTGCTGATGCGCCCTCCTGCGGCTTCAATTAAGCTTTTGGCTTCTGAGCGTTTGAGCGTGGGTAGGGTGCCTGTAAGCACGAAGCTTTGGCCAGACAACGGCTGTGGCTGGCTACTGCTGGCGGGTTCACTGGATTCTAGCTGAAGGCCTGCTGTTTTTAGCCGTTCTATGAGCTGCTGGTTGGCCGGTACCTGAAACCACTGGCGCACGGAGTGAGCGATTTCGGGGCCGATGCCGTGTACTTGAGCGATCGCATCGCCTCCGGTAGCGGCCAACATATCTATTGAGCGAAAATTATCTGCCAGTAGCTGAGCGTTCGTGCTGCCTACCAGCCGAATACCCAGGCCGTAGAGCACCTTGGCCCAGGGTCTGGTTTTAGATTCGGCGATCGCACTCACCAACTTAGTAGCCAGCTTTTCGCCCATGCGATCTAGCGTCATCAAGTCTGCGACCGTCAGGTCGTATAGGTCAGCGACTGACTGCACCATGCCCTGATCTATCCACTGCTGTACCCAGCGATCGCCCAGGCCGCCAATGTCCATCGCATCGCGGCTGGCCCAATGCCGCACTGAACCGCGCAAAATTGCGGGGCAGGAGGTATTGACACAGCGGGTCACCGCCTCACCATCGGGCTTTACGACTGGTTGGCCGCACACCGGGCAGTGATCGGGCAGTTGATAGCGGCTGGCCCCCTCAGGCCGCAACTCGGGGATGACGCGCACCACTTCAGGAATAATCTCGCCTGCCTTGCGCACGATGACCGTATCGCCTATATGCAGATCTAGCTCTGCTAGCCGATCGGCGTTATGTAATGTGGCCCTAGCAACGGTTGTTCCAGCGAGCTGTACAGGGCTCAGCTCGGCAACGGGGGTAATGGCGCCTGTCCGCCCCACTTGTACCGTGATGTCTTTTAGGAGGGTAGGAACTTCTTCGGCAGGATATTTAAGGGCGATCGCCCATCTTGGAAACTTATTCGTAAAGCCTAACCGGTCTTGCAGCTCAAAGCTGTTGAGTTTTACCACCACACCATCTGTGAGATAAGGCAACTGACGGCGCTTTTCATCCCACTCGTTGTAGTAGTTCGCCACATCTGTCGCTGAAGCGCACTTTTGCCGGTTTGGATTCACCCGAAAGCCTAGAAGTTTCAATGTCTCTAGCGCTTCCCATTGAGTGCTTGGGGCCGTCAGATCACCGGTTCCCTTTGGCATAATGAGGGTATAGGCAAAAAAGTCGAGCTTCCGCTCAGCGACCTTTTTGGCATCTAGCTGACGCAGCGTTCCTGCTGCTGCATTGCGAGGGTTGGCAAACAGAGCTATCCCTTCTGTCTCCCTTTTTTGGTTGATTGCTTCAAAGATATCCAGGGGTAAAAAAGCTTCGCCGCGAACCTCCACTACAGGCGGCGGCGTTTGCTGGCTGCCCAAAGGGCCGTCGGGCATTTGTAGCCGCAGGGGAATGGTGCGAATGGTGCGGACGTTGGGGGTGATATCTTCCCCTGTGATGCCGTCACCTCGGGTGACGCCACGAGTGAGTAGCCCATTTTCGTAAGTTAATGCTAGGGCGTTACCGTCGATTTTGAGTTCGGCGACTGCTTCGGCGTCTGGAATATCTGGCTCTAGCCGCTGCCATCGGGCTTGCCAGTCACGATATTCGTCAATATCAAAGGCGTTTTCAAGACTGTAGAGAGGGATGTTGTGGGTAACAGCGGTGAACTGTTCAGCGGGCTTGGCTCCCACTCTTTGCGTGGGGCTATCGGGCGTGAGTAGCTCAGGATACTGTGTTTCTAAGTCTTGCAGCTCGCGGTACAGCCGATCGTATACCGCGTCAGGAAGGTCGGGTGCATCCAGCACATAGTAGGCATGGATTGCTTTTTGTAGCTGCGATCGCAGCTCGACAATCCGCTTTTCAACTGACGTCCTTTGATTGTGATCTGGGGTTTGAACTGCCATGGGTTGAGTGGGTCGTCTGGGAGGGGGCGTTTAGGAGTGGGCCGTCTGGGAGTGGATTGGTTTATTCAGTCTGGTAGCGCAGTCTGTAGTCTTCTTGCAGTTTTCTTGCAGTCTTCTTAAATAGATAAATGATAATAGTTTGTTTGTACTAATTGATCTTATTTAAATTCTGAAGTGCTTGAAAAACACTGGTCTGCACTGGGAATCCTGAACTGTCAGCGGGTATTTCATCTGTTTGTAGGCTATTTTGGGGACTATGCTGTAGTCCGGATTCAATGCGAATCACGACTAAGTTTATTGGATCTTCGGCCCTGCTGATTGTGCTAAGTGCTGCTCTTTTTGGCACTAGCTACGCAGTCAATCGGCAAGCCCGAAAATCTTTGGGAACTACTCATTCTCAGGTAGAAACAGCAGTCGCGGCAGTGGCGAAGCTAGATGTCACCTTGGAATCGCAGATAGTGGCTCTGAGTCGGCTGGCGGTGCTGGGGGATGCGGCGATAGATGTGAGGGTTTATGAGCGATCGCGCCAGCAGTTTTTTCAGGCACTAAATACACTAGAGCGCTCGTCTTACGCGACCGAACAAACTGCGCAACTTCAGCTAGAAGGCCTGCGACGTCAGCACAAGTATCTAGAGCAGATAGCCCTTCAGCTGACCTCAGAAAGCCTTGATTCAGAACAAGCCCAGCAGATCGTTCGGTCCTTGAGAGTGTTTGAGCAGGGGACTCAGGGTTACATTCAGTCGCTTTCTAAAAGCGCCGCAGCCCAAACAGCGGCCTATCAACGACAGCAAGAGGCATTTCATGATCAAATCGTGTTGCTAGAGCTGCTGAGCTTTGGGTTGATTATTCTGCTGCTGACGGCTCAGTTTTACTGCTTACTTAGGCCCGTTACTCAAGCCCTGCGACGCTTGCAGATAGGCGCTGAGCGGATTGATCTGACCCCGACGCAAAGCGATGTGGCGCATATCGATATTGATACAGATGATGAGTTGCAAGCACTGGCCAAATCGTTCAATCAAATGAGCGATCGCCTCAGGTCGTCTTACCAAAACCTGGAGGTGCGGGTGGCTGAAAGAACTGCCTCTTTGCACCGAGCCAATCAGTCTTTGTTAGAAGAAGTCAGTGAGCGCTTAGAAGTTGAAGCCAGCCTGAGACAAGCAATGGCCCAGCTCAAGCAAACTCAGCTACAGCTGATGCAAACCGAAAAAATGTCGAGCTTAGGGCAGTTGGTCGCCGGTGTCGCGCATGAAATTAATAATCCGGTGAGCTTTATTCAGGGCAATTTAGAACCCGCTCAGGACTATATGAACAGCGTCCTAGCGCTGATTGCGCAGTATCAGGCAGAATGCCCAGAGACCACGAACCGGCTCCAAGAATCTTTAGAGCAGGCTGATCTGGCGTTTATTCAGGCCGATTTTCCGCTGTTGCTAAAGTCTATGGAAACAGGTGCTGAGCGAATTTCACAGATTGTGCGATCGCTGCAAACCTTCTCTCATTTAGACGAATCTGAAACCAAGTCTGTAGACCTGCATGAGGGCTTAGAGAGTGCGCTCTTTTTGCTGACGACTCAGCTAGGCGCAACGACTCATCGTCCTGCGATTACAGTGCAGCGTCACTATGGCCATTTGCCGCCTGTTTACTGTTACCCCAGTCAGCTCAATCAGGTATTCATGGGCCTGCTCTCGAATGCGATAGATGCCCTCTCTCCCGATTTAACTGCTGACTTAACGCCCGATGTCATCGGGCGTTATACCTCCAATTTAACCATTGCCATCACGACAGATGTCATCCTAAAAGGCAATGCCGAGTTTGCCCGCATCCGTTTTTCAGACAGCGGCTGTGGCATTTCAGAGGATGTGCTCTGTCGTATTTTTGATCCGTTCTTTACCACTAAGCCCGTTGGCTCGGGCATTGGGCTGGGATTATCAATGAGCTATCAAATTATGACCGTGAACCACAAAGGCCGATTGACTTGTGAGTCTACCGTTGGCCAGGGAACAACCTTTACGATGGAGATTCCGCTGAACCTAAAAGCGCTTCAGACGCTAGTTGAGCCCGAGGTAAAGGTGCTGTCGCTGCCTGGGTTATTGACACCGTAACTACCGGCATGACTGAAACTACCGGCATGACTGAAACTACCGGCGTGACTGAAGTTTGCGATAGACGGCTTTAATATCTACGTCATGGTGGGCGAGGGCCACGAGGGTGTGATACAGCAGGTCAGCAACTTCTCCGGCAATTTCGTCAGGCTTGTCGTCTTTGCAGGCCATGACCACTTCTACGGCTTCCTCACCGATTTTTTGCAAAATTTTGTTGTCGCCGCCTTCAAACAGTTTGTTGGTGTACGAGTTGGGCTGAGGGTTGGCTTTGCGATCGCAAATCACCCGATACACCTGAGAGAGCGTATCAGCAGGGGGCGGTACAATCTGTACGCCTTTGGCGGCTTCTGTACCTTCAACCTGGCCTTCAACCCAGCCTTCAACCTGGTGAAAGCAGCTGCGCTCCCCGGTATGGCAAGCAATGTCGCCGACTTGCTCTATGGTCACCAGCAGGGCGTCGTTGTCACAGTCGTAGCGCAGGCTATGCACCTTTTGGATATGGCCAGAGGTGGCGCCTTTGTGCCATAGCTCTTGGCGCGATCGGCTCCAGTACCACACCTCGCCCGAATCCATCGTTTTTTGAAGAGATTCGGCATTCATCCAAGCCATCATTAGGACGGTGCCGTCAAGATAGTCTTGCGCGATCGCAGGCACCAGCCCCCGGTCATCAAAGCGAATTTTATCAATAGAAATAGCAGCAGCAGAAAAAGTCATGGGCTATTAGCGCAGTATCGTCGCGCCGCATCGGCAATAGGTCATTTACCTATGCTACGCCCTCTTTGAGTTCGCTACATTCCTTAACACGGCGAAACAAAAAGGGATGCTGACCCGCTACGATAAAAAACACTGCTTTCCACAGCCTTTTTTTGGGTTTTTTTGAAACTCTTCTCCGCTGGCCTTTTTTTTGGATCTCTATAAAACTCAAGGAGCGCGTTTTGGCTACTATCACCACCTTAAACACAACCAAGTCTGACGAGATTTTTTCAGCAGCCCAGTCCCTCATGCCCGGTGGCGTCAATTCTCCCGTGCGGGCGTTTCGCTCTGTCGGCGGTCAGCCCATCGTGTTTGACCATGTTAAGGGTGCTTACGTTTGGGATGTAGACGGCAACCAATACATTGACTATGTTGGCAGCTGGGGGCCAGCCATTTGCGGCCATGCTCACCCCGAAGTGCTGGAGTCACTCAAGGCCGCTATTGATAACGGCACCAGCTTTGGCGCCCCCTGCTACCTAGAAAACGTGCTAGCCGAAATGGTGATTGAAGCCGTACCCAGCGTAGAAATGGTACGCTTCGTCAACTCTGGAACCGAAGCCTGTATGGCTGTGCTGCGGCTGATGCGAGCCTTTACCAACCGCAACAAAATCATCAAGTTTGAAGGCTGCTACCACGGCCATGCCGACATGTTCTTAGTCAAGGCAGGCTCTGGCGTCGCGACCTTGGGCTTACCCGACTCTCCAGGCGTTCCAAAGGCAGCGACTGCCGATACGCTCAACGCCCCCTACAACGATTTAGAAGCGGTGAAAAAGCTCTTCGCTGACAACCCCGGCGAAATTGCGGGCGTTATTTTAGAGCCCGTTGTTGGCAACTCTGGCTTTATCACCCCCGACGTAGGCTTTTTAGAAGGGCTCAGAGAGATTACCAAAGACAACGAGGCCCTACTCGTATTTGACGAAGTGATGACCGGCTTTCGGATCGCTTACGGCGGCGCTCAGCAAAAGTTCAACGTCACCCCCGATCTCACCACGATGGGCAAGGTAATTGGGGGTGGACTGCCGGTGGGTGCCTATGGCGGTCGGCGCGAAATTATGGAAATGATCGCCCCCGCAGGCCCGGTTTACCAAGCGGGCACGCTCTCAGGCAATCCGCTGGCAATGACCGCAGGCATCAAAACGCTAGAAATTTTGCGTCGCCCCGGCGCTTACGACCAGCTAGAGCGCATCACCAAAAAGCTCAGCGACGGGCTGCTAGCAGCGGCTCGCGAAGCAGGTCACGAAGTGAGTGGTGGTAGCATTAGCGCCATGTTCGGCCTATTTTTTACAGGTTCACCTGTTCACAACTACGACGATGCTAAGAAGTCTGATCTTGAAAAGTTCAGTCGCTTCCATCGCGGCATGTTAGAAAACGGCGTTTACCTAGCACCTTCGCAGTTTGAAGCTGGATTTACCTCCCTCGCGCATACTGATGAAGACATTGAAAACACGTTGGCTGCGGCTCGTCGTGTTTTTGCCCAAATCTAAGCCGTTAAACCGCCAATAGTTGAATGTTTAGGGTCGTACCGCTGTGCGCCCCTTTCATGCACATAATGCACAATACGATTAGAATCCTATGGCCCCTCTAATGGCAGACAAGTGGCAGACAAGGGCGGCAGACAAAGGTGGCAGGTGCAGTGAATATATATGAAGATGAGTTAGCAGCATTAGACGCAGAAGTCGGTCGCGAAAGCCCTTTTGACCCGTTAGACAACATTGCGCCTATTGGGGAAGACGACGCCCCAAAGCCTAATCCTGAAAATATGCTGCTGCTCCTTCATCATCCTGATAAAGATCAGCGGATACAGGGCGCCAGGGCCTTTTGTGAAATAGAAGACGCCCGCGCGGTGCCCTACCTCATTGGCATGCTTGCCGATCCCTGCCCGCTGGTGCGTGTCAGTACTGCTTATGCGCTGGGCCGCAACACCAGCGCTATGGCGGTAGAACCTTTGATTGCTCAGTTTCACCGAGACTGGAACGGCTATGTCCGCAAAGGCATTATCTGGGCGCTGGGCAACATTCAAGATATGCGGGCCATCAGCACCTTAGTGGATGCGCTAGAAAACGACATTTCCGCCGTGCGTCTGTGGGCAGCGAGTGCCCTCGGCCAAACGCCAAACATCGGTTATGACGCCATGATTAGGTCAATGCCGCCCCTCATTAAAGGCTTACGTAGGGACTCAATTCCTGCCGTACGGAGCAATTGTGCTTGGTCTATTGGGCAAATTTGCGCTGATTTACCCTCGAATGTTGTATATGCAACGGCTATTGATGCATTGATTGAAGCCTTTGCCGAAGACGGTGAACTCGGTGTAAAAGAAGACGCCCGCACCGCCATTTTGAGCGTTGGTGACTCGCGTGGCTTGCAGGTAATTGAAGAAATTGAGCAGGATGGATACTTTTAGTAGATCGACCATATCGACCATCGTTGATTGTTGATCTGACGTATACGCATTGCTCTTGGGTTGTTTTAGGTTGCACCTATGGAACAGATCGACTGGGTCATTGTGATGGCCTATCTTGTGCTAACGCTGCTGTTGGGAGTGTATTTGTCTCAGCAAAAGCCGGGTGGTTTGGTAGATTTTTTTGTCTCAAATCGGCAAATTCCTTGGTGGTTGGCAGGGACTAGCATGGCCGCAACGACGCTATCGGTAGATACGCCGCTGTATATAGCGGGCGTTGTGGGCAATCGTGGGTTGGCGGGTAACTGGGAGTGGTGGTGCTTTGGCGTAGCCCATGTGGCGATGATTTATCTTTTTGCGCGGCTGTGGCGTAGGGCTCGAATCGTGACTGATGCGGAGCTGAGTGAGCTGCGCTATGGCGGTGAGACAGCGGCGATTTTGCGAGGGGTAAAGGCGTTTATGTACGCGGTGCCGCTGAACTGTATTGGGATTGGCTATGCCACGCTGGCGATGGCCAAGGTCATTAATGGGCTTCAGTTATGGCAGAGTTTAGGGCTAGATCCGGGTGCGAATGAAAAGTTGTGGAGCGTGCTAGGCGTTAGCCTATTGGTGATTTTTTATGTGGGATTTTCTAGCCTTTGGGGGGTGGTGAGTGCGGATTTGTTTCAGTTTGCACTAGCGCTGCTGGGGGCGGTGATTGTGGCGATCGCAGCGACTAATGCGACCGGCGGCATGCGATCGCTCATAGAACAGTTCACCACCCTGACCACGCCTGACTCACTCAGCTTGGTGCCCTTTGGCTTTAGCGGTTGGAGCACGCTGGCGGCCCTGCCTTCGAGCACATTTTTGGCCTATGTGATGTTGCAGTGGTGGTCGTTTCGGCGGAGCGATGGCGGCGGCGAATTTATTCAGCGACTGATGGCCGCTAAAACCGAGGCCGAGGCTGAAAAAGCGGCTTGGCTGTTCAATGGGTTGCACTATGTTGTACGAACCTGGCCGCTGATTGTGGCTGCCTTGGCGGCAGTTGTGCTGTATCCGGATCTGCGCGATCGCGAGCTGGGCTATCCGCTGCTCATGCTTGACTACCTACCTGCACCGCTGCTGGGTTTGGTGGTTGCTTCTCTAATTGCGGCCTTTTTAAGTACGCTCTCTACCTTGGTGAACTGGGGCGCGTCTTATCTTTCTAACGACCTGTATAAGCGCTTTATCGCACCTGCTGCCACTGAGGACGAGCTGATTTTTTCAGGTAGAGTTGCAGCGATTGTCGTCACCATGCTAGGCGCAATGGCGTCTTTTATCGCGACTGATATCGGCACCATGTTTCAACTCGCGATCGCCCTGGGCACTGGCCCCGGCCTCGTCTTTATTTTGCGCTGGTTCTGGTGGCGCATCAACGCGGCGGCAGAACTCGCTGCTGTTATCAGCGGCTTTATCAGCGGCTTTGTTCTCAGTACCTCGATCGGTCAATCCATTTTCTCGCCTTTATTTAACATGCAGATTTTTGGGGTGCGTTTGCTCATTATCTCGACCGTTACAACCCTGTGTTGGGGGGTAACGCTGCTGCTAACCGAACCAGAAAGCGACGAAACGCTGGATGCTTTTTACACTCAGGTACGGCCTGGTGGCCCCGGATGGCAACCTCAGCGGCAGCGCACCGGACTGCGACCTCAGCAAAATTTGGGGTTAGATGCTCAACGCGTTGTGGCTTCGACGCTGCTGCTATTTGGCGCGATGTTTACCGTAGGCAGCTTTTTATTGTTTCAATCGCTAACTGGTTGGCTGTGGTTACTGACGGCAGTCGTTGGCGGCTTCTGGCTGAGGCAGCTGAATAAACGGCCCACTTTCCCAACGGCTCGCCCAGGCATAGAGGATGGTTGAAAATGTTGCAGGAAACGACCGACCAAAAGCACCTTAACGTTCTCCAAACGCCTTGAGGTTAATTCAACGCGGTAAGATAAGAACTAAAGATAAAAAATATTCATCCCAAATTGATTGTCATGGCTTTCTTTCGCCAGTATATTGCGCCTTTGTTTATTGTTCTTATTTTTGCTGTGGCCCTATTAGCGGTAAGCGCTCGAATCTTTTTGCCCAGCGATATGATGGCACCTGCGCCAATCGAAGAGCCGGTTTCTGAGGTGCCTGCTGCAACGGCAATTTTTGTAAGCTTGGCGAGATGAGTGGCGCTTCCGTTTCCAGCTGAAAAATATGGCGGTCGATATCGCCTAGAGGTGGGATCTTCTTTGCAACGGGCTCGCCTAGTGAAATTTATGCAGCGCGCCTACCGCGAACTAGGTCACCAAACGGATGCTCAATCAAATCGCCAACATGTCGGCACGCATCTCGCCGATACCGTACAGCGTCATCTATCGCCTCAGTCACAGCTATGGTGGCTAATTGATAACGAAGCCGCCGCTCAATCAGTTGGTTTGCCCGGCCTGCATAGTTTGGAGCCGGTCGGCTGTCTTTGGTTAGGAGAAGCGATTGACCAGCGCAGCGGCAATAAGCAAGCCTATGTTTTTTTGCTGTATGTAGCGCCTGCGCATCGGCACAAAGGGCTAGGCAGTACGCTTATGCATCAGGCCCAGCGCTGGGCCAAACAACAGGGATATGCGCAAATCAGTCTACAAGTGTTTGAAGATAATCAGGCGGCGATGAACCTGTATGCCAAGCTGGGCTATCAGTCGCAGGCAAAATGGATGTCGTTAGATTTGTAGACTTTAGGTCTGCGAGGTCAGGGCTTTTCAGTTCATATCAAGCCTTTACGCTCAGTCTTAATGCTAGTCCTAACGCTCAGTTTTAACGCTCAGTTTTAAGGTATTCAATCTTTATACTAAGCAGTCACCGCTGGACTCAATCCTAAGGCATCCATCATCCGCGCCATATCAAAATGCTGCTCCATCAGATGCTCAATGCACGCGACCTTGATAGGCTCATGCAAACGCACTTGATCAAAGGCTTTTTCAATAATTTCTACTGTGGTCAGCGTGTCCAAATCGACCGACAAAATGGGGACTTCTAAATCTTCTGCAAGTTTGAGGATGTCGGCGCGGGGGGCAAGTCTGCCTGTGAGCACTAAGCACTGAGTAGAGCTTTCGAGGGCGGCCATTTGAATGTCGGAGCGATCGCCCCCTGTGACCACCACCATATTATGGGCTTGGTTAAAGTAGCGCAGCGCCGAATTGGCATTCATTGCCCCAATCGAAATTTCCTCCACCATGATCTGGTCAATCCGCTCAGGACTGTTGAGAATATCTGCCTTAAGATGATGCACCAGCGCTTCTACGCTGACGCTGCGCATAATCGGCGTCCGTGGCAAAATGCCGAACACTGCAATTTGATGGCGCTCTAGGCAGTCTTTAACCGGTTTGAGCTGATTTTCCATTAGCTCTTCGGGCACATCGTTGATCACCACACCTAGCAGCTTATTGCCTAGCTTTTGCTTGGCCGCTAGCAGCTTATCAACCACTAACGCTGAGTGGTAGCGCGTCACCAAAATAACGCTGGCATTGCTCATTTGGGCCATGTCGGGCAGCGAAAGCCCAAACAAAGCGCCTTCTTCTAAGTCTCCTGGCCCTTCTATGAGCAAGATGTCTTCACCTTGGCTGCTCAGTACCGCTTCTACATCCTGGGGGTCTATGAGCTTTTCTTTAGAGAGTTGCTGGGTAATCGTGGCTTCATCTAACGCAAACAGGGGCGGTCTGATCCGATTTGCACTGAGGTTGAGGGTATTGCCAATAAAGCGAACATCTTCATCAATGGGGTAGCTGCCTGCTTTGCTGCCACCTTCTAGGAGGCCTTCACTGGGGCAGGTGCCGATAGGTTTGGCATAAGCCACATCTAGACCTTGCGATCGCAGTTGTATCGCTAGTCCCAAAACCGTTGCCGACTTACCGCTATATGACTCAATAGAGCCAATGAGCAAATGCTTAGATGAGCGATCAGATACTCGGCTTGATGATTGGCTCACGCCCCAACTCCTTTCAATTTGTGTCGCAAACGTGCGAGTGCGTCCCTCTCATTCTGCCATGTTCGTCAACAGGCGCGTTAGGAAAAAGAAAAAGAGCTTTCGACTGAGGTTTAACTGGGACTCAACTGAGACTCAACTGGAACTCAACCGCTATCGCCCATGCGCAATAGCCTACGGTAAAAACTTTGATCAAAGTCAGGCGTTTTGTTCTGATTCATGGTCACCACCACCGCAATCAAAAAGTCTACAAATTCAAAAGTTGCCATCGTAATTTCGTAGGTAAGCTCGCTATCGCCGTCAAACTGCATTCGGCAGCGGGTGAGGTCGGCAGGTAGCATAGAAACATTCCAGGTCGCCAAAAAAGGAATACTATCGGTACCCTCAATTGCGCGTTCACCTTCAATATTGCCCTGCTTATACAGACCAATGGCGTAGGGCAGTGCGTTGCGTTTTTTTCCCTGGTAATAAGGCAGATAAACGCTGGCTTCTGGCTTTGTGGCAGGTTTGATAGATTGGAGAGACATAGCTACTGTAAAACGTGGGTGATGCGGCCCCGTGAGTAGGCCATAGAGAGTATCCGGCTTTGCTTCATCATTCCCTTCCGACAGGTGAAAACTTTAATCATGCTGAGGGTGCGCCATAAGTAGTGCGATGAGGGCGGCATATCGGTGTGCACTGTTTCGTGACGGATTCAGCAGCTGTATTGCTGTATTCAAGCCAAGTGAGCAACGCGATGGAAACGCGATAGAAAAGCTGGAGAAGCCTACACCCGTAAGGATGTGGTTAAATTAAGAAACATTTGTTAAGGGATCTAAACAAAAATACGTATGTCAGACTTTGCCGAACCGGTTGTCCCTGAGCTAGCTCACGACCTTGCTCGCGAACTGTGCTCCGAGGCCGATCTTGCCTTCAATGCCGAGCTGTTTAAAGGCTACGAGGGACGACGGTTAAAAGCGGCTGTAGCCTTGGCTTTGCTTTGGCTCATTACCTTGGGGCTACACCTTGTACCTTGGGGGCGCAGCTTAGTATTGTGCGTGACGGCGCTCATGAGCGTTCATGCCCTGCGGGTGCTGTCTGCTAGGCCTTTGGCTGCGCCTCAACCGCTTCCTTCTACTCAAAATGATCTTGCCCAAGCTGATCTTGCCCAAGCTGATCTTGCCCAAGCTGATCTATTGCCTGCTGCTCAGGTGACAACACAGGATTGGCCCTATGTGTCATTGCTAGTCGCTGCAAAAAATGAAGAGCAGGTCATCGGCAAACTGGTAGAGTCGCTGCTGCATATTGACTATCCCTCACATCTCTACGATCTGTGGATTATTGATGACTACAGTACCGACCGTACTCCTGAAATCCTGCGTGATCTCTCTAAGCAATACCCGCGGCTTAATGTGATTAATCGAGGGCCGGAGGCAACGGGGGGGAAGTCGGGTGCGCTGAACTTGGTATGGCCCCAAACCAAAGGGGATTTGCTGGCGGTGTTTGATGCCGATGCCCATGTACCGAGTGATTTGCTGCGCTATGTGGTGCCGATGTTTGACGAGCAGGCAAACGGGGGCAAAACAGGGGCGGTGCAGGTGCGTAAGGCGATCGCGAATGCGTCTACTAACTTTTGGACGCGCGGACAAAAGGCTGAGATGGCTTTGGATACTTACATGCAGGAGCGGCGGATCGCGGTTGGGGGGATTGGAGAATTGCGAGGCAATGGTCAGTTTGTACGGCGCAGTGTGATTGCCCAGTGCGGCGGCTGGAACGAAGAAACCATTACTGACGACTTAGACCTGACGATTCAGCTGCATTTGCATCAGTGGGACATTGGGTTGCTCTTTGCGCCGCCTGTCGAAGAAGAAGGGGTGACCACGGCGGTTGCGCTGTGGCATCAGCGCAACCGCTGGGCAGAAGGCGGCTTTCAGCGCTACTTAGACTATTGGCGACAGCTGGTAAAAAATCGCATGGGTTGGCAAAAGTCGATTGACATGGCGGGTTTTTGGATTATTCAGTACATGATGCCTGCGGTCGTGGTGCCTGATTTTGCGATCGCCCTCATTCGCCATCAGCTGCCCATCTTTGGCCCGATTACGCTTTTGGGCATTGCCATGTCGCTGTGGGGTATGTTTATGACCCTTCGCCGAGCTGAAACCACATCTTTGTGGAGTGCTGCTGTCCAGACCTTTCGCGGCACGGTGTATATGCTGCATTGGGTGCTGGTCATTGCCACTATGGCCATGCGAATTTCAGTTCGGCCCAAAAAACTCAAGTGGGTTAAAACGATCCACGGTGCCGCTGATTAGCGAGCTGTCGGTTAGATTGATGGGTGTATTCACTGGCGCATTTATTAGCGACTAGGACGGCCCTGACCCGTGACGACAACTCGGACAATCAGGGCGCTTAGCCCTATGGCTAACATGACGCTCACCACTGAGACCACGGAGCGGATAGGAAGGGTGTCTGCATGCTTGAGGGCGATCGCACATAGTGCCCATACTGTCACAGCTGGATAGGCGGCGTCTCCATACCTGAAGGCGATGGTTGCAGAAATCGCTGCACTCACGCACAGCATGGCAACCGTCAGCGCAATGCCACCGGCAGAGGCTTCAACCGTACCGACATATTCCGACACCGTGCCTGCTGGAATTTTCATGGCATATAAGGCACCCGCCACATTCACCACTGCGGCTACTGTAATCCAACCAAAGTAAACGCTGATAGGGGCCTGTACCAGCCAGCGAATTTGCCGAGTCGGGCGCAGCGTGCGGGTCGCTAGGTAGGAAAATATCAGACAGCCCAAAATGCCTGCCATCAGCACGACCGACCCCCAAAACTGAAAGGTCAAGAACACATATATCCAGGCTATTTGCAGGACGCAAGCGCCAACGAGCCCCCAAGAGACTTTTGCGATCGCTGCATTGTGGCGATTAGCCGGTAGCGCCTGATAAAGACTGTAAGCAATGAGTGCAAGGTATATCAGGCCCCATATGGCAAAGGCGTAGCCAGCTGGCGTGATCAGCACACCGCCTAAAATAGTGTTAGAGACTTCGCCTGTATTTTTACCAGCTGGGGGATAAATGTTGGAAATAGCGTTGACTGCGATCGCCATCAGCACCGCTACCACAGTTACCCACTGCCGCACCAGTGTCCCTAGTGCTGAGTGCTCGGACTTTTGCATAGTTTTTTCCTAAGGCGTAATTCTCCCTAAATTGTATAAGGCGCCATAGAAATCCGATGCGGTTCGGGGCTCATGTTCGGCTTATTTAAGTAGGTTTAAGAATGCTTGATTTAATAGCGACTGGTCAATATTAATGTTGTAATTGTCTTTTCTTCTGACATCTTTTTTCCAAGGAATCTTTTTCTGAAGGAATGTTATTGAGTTGCTTTATTTAGACTAAATTATTCATTTATTGAATTATCCGCTAGTGGCCATATGCTGTAGTTCTTTTGGTGGTGAGGCTTGCGGTGGTGAGGCTTTTGGTGGTGAGGCTTGCGGTGAGGCGCATAGCCACTGCTAGGTTTGGGGGTAAGTAGAGGCAGTAACGACACTGGCTCCTGTCAACCAAGCAAGCGTGTCCATAAACTGCCTGCCGACTTCGTTTGTAGTGACTTGCCGTCCATATATAAACACTTGAGGCGTTTGTTGTGGTGACTTAGAAGTCGTATTAACGAACCACTTTTGCAACTGATTAACGTATCTTTTGAGCGTTTGAAAACTAAAGTCACCATAGGTAAAATTCAGCGTGCCCGGCACACACTCAACGATGATATGAAGGTTACTGAAAGGTTTATTGAAGGAATGCAGCGCAGCGGTGATCTGACTAATGGCATCTTCATGAGGATCTAGTAAAACAACCTCAGCTTTAGAAGATATCGCCATCGCTAAGCAGTCATAATTACTGACCCCAGGGTCAATGACAACCAGCATGTCATCACCTGTATAGAGACTATTGTTGGATTGGAGTGGGGGCAAAGACAACATATCATTGCTACTACAGAAGCTCTTGTGGGATGGGATCATAATAAAAGAAAGTGAATAACAACTAAATAACTAAACTAAACAGCTAAACCAAACAACTAATAGAGCTAACTTAATGGATGCATCTCTTTGGACGCACCCAACCCACTTCTATACTTCACCCAAGTAGCCCTGGTTACTCCGAATTTACAAGGGATCCTATCTACGCTAGATTTACTCCAGTGGGTAGAAGCCCGTTATAAGCTAGGTTATAAGCATTATTCAAAGCGTCGTAGAAGCGTTGGGGCTAGCAGGACGGCATTGTTTTATAGGGTTTGATAGGTGATTTTTTATAAGTGATTTTTGTAGATGATCGTCTTATAGTTTATAGTCCGCCTATAGCTTGCAGAGAGTCTGCCTGTAGATAGATAGTCCGTCCCATAGACAAGTAATAAAGGGTGACCTGTCTGAGCGAAAAACATGCCTGCCCATAGCGAATAATTTATCGAGTCTATTTGTAATCTACATCAGTAATTTAAGTACCAAAAGGCACATGGAGTCTGTGTAAGCAGGTGATGAGTCATCGTTATGCAAAGCAGATCAATGTTAAGCGATAAAAACTTTTTTGCGAGTTACTTAGTGTTTTGCAAGAAAGTTTCACTAGATGGAGAGTTTTCCTTCGCTAAGGTAAAAGGGCTCTCCTAAAACAGCTATTAATCGCCAGAGGTGACTTATGAATATTTCGCGGCTTTCTGCCCCGCTGTCTCGGCGACAGTTTAACTGGGATACGTTGGTTTTGCTGATAGTGACCTTTTGGCTCAGCAGCAGCGTCCTGCTTGATTTTTTGCTGATGCCGATGATGTATGAGTCTGGCATGATGAACTCGGCTAATTTTGCCACGGCAGGGTACAGCATTTTTTGGCTGTTTAACCGGGTGGAACTGCTATGCGCGGCGGCTATTTTGAGCTGTTTGCTGGCATTGCGGCAGCGGCGGAGCCCATTTGGAGTGGTCACGAGCGGTGCGCGTAGTCGATGGGCTGTGGTCATTAGCGGTTTGCTGTTGGCGATCGCACTCACCTATACCTACCTACTCACTCCCCATATGAGCGCGCTGGGTATGCACCTGAGCGGCGACTTCTCTGAGCCTGCGCCTATTGCAATGAACGCCATGCATCTTCTGTACTGGGCACTAGAAGCCATCAAGCTGTTTGCAGCGGGCTGGTTGGTTAAGCTGTGCTACCGCGATGTTGCGGCGATGATGGATTAGGAATGGATTGGAAATGGATTAGGCGATCGCGCCTCGACCGTACATATTGATCGCATATATTGACCGCACATATTGATCGCACATATTGAAGGTAAAAAACGCTCAATGAATTTCAATCATTGAGCGTTTTTTGCTTTTTTGCTGCTGATCATTTTCGCCGACTGTTTCGCCAACTGAGGGCCTATCGCTGTCCCATGCCGCGCTTAAACACTTGAACCAACTGATCAAAAATGTGATCAATCGCCTGCATATTTAGCTCAAAATCAGCGTCTTCGGCTATCTTTTGCGTTTCAACGCCTAACTTTTGCGGAATATAGTATTTAAGATTGTCGCTGGCTGTCACAATGATAAAAGTGGCCAAATCAGGATCTATCGTTGGTATCAAGTCACCTTGGGCCATGCCTTTTTGAACCAAATCCTGAATGTATTGGCGCGCAGTGGCCTGCGCGCGCGCCAGCAAGATTTTCTTCACTGGGCTGTCTCCATATGCCGCGCGGTTAATCACTTGCGTGAGGAGCGGCTGTTGCAAGTTAAACTGAACGCTCACGTGAAATAGCCAGCGTAAGGATTCAAAAAAGTCTCTTGGCTCAGGAGTGGGATGATTCTCTCGGATAAACGCTATGCGCTGATCGTAAGCCAAATTAACCACATATAAATACAGCTCTTTTTTATCTGCAAAATATTGGTAAAAGCTGCCTTTGGCGATTTTGGCCTGCTTGACGATATTAGAGATAGAAGCCGTGTCGTAATCAGCATGGGCGAATTCTAAAATTGCCAAATCAGTAATTTTCTGTCGCTTTTTGTCGGGTAGGTTAAAAAATGTCTGATTGGGCATGTCAGCGATGATGCTAGGCTGATAGTGATATGACCATAAAGTCACATTTATAAGGTCATATTGTAGTTAAAGAATGTCAGCGTGTCTATTAGGCAATTTGTTTGCCGTTTGTTTACGGTTTGTTCGCCATTTGTTCGCCGTTGGTTCGCTGTTTGTTCTCACAGGAAAACAGGGCTATGAATTTAACAATTTCAGCAGCTGAGTATAATGCTGTTTTATTTGATCTCGACGGTGTGCTAACGCCGACTGCCCAAATCCACGCAGCTTGTTGGAAGCGCTTGTTTGACAATTTTTTAAAGCAGCGAGCTAAGGAAACGGGTATCTCTTTTCGACCCTTTGAAATTGAGCGCGACTATCCGCCCTATGTGGATGGCAAGCCTCGCTATGAGGGTGTCAAAAGTTTCTTGGCCTCTCGAAATATCTATTTGCCTGATGAACAGGAAGCGTCTTCGTCAGCGGAGATGGCTGGGGAGATCACTGTGCAAAAGCTGGGCGATCGCAAGGACAGATATTTTGAAGAAATCTTAGATGCAGAGGGTATTGAAGCCTATCGAGGTGCGGTTGCTTTGGTTCAACATCTGCGCAGTCAGGGGGTGAAAACCGCTGTTGTTTCGTCTAGTCGCAACTGTAAAAAGGTGCTAAAAGCCGCGAGCATTACCTCGCTGTTCGATTACATTATGGATGGAAGCCTCGCTGAACAGCTTCACCTAGCGGGTAAGCCTGAGCCCGATACCTTTTTGAAAGCGGCTGAACAGTTGGGGGCTAGCGCTGATCGTAGCGTGGTGGTGGAAGATGCGATCGCAGGTGTTCAGGCAGGGCGAAAAGGCAATTTTGGCTTAGTCATTGGGGTTATTCACGGCGAAAACGCGACCTCCCTAAAAGAAAACGGTGCAGATATTGTTGTTCGCGATCTCAGTGAGCTGCTGCCTCAGGACTGATCTCAGTTCTAACCTCAGTTCCACTCAGTTGAATCAATTCACACCTGCTTTTTACCGCTTCTTCGATTCCCAGCTTCTTCGATTTCCAAACAAAAACAAGAGACCAAGCCGAGAGACCAAACTGTCATTCAGCCCAGAAAACATGCTTCATCGTCACCCTGTAAACCTGCCTCGATACACCTATCCCTGCTGCCCATGGCAGCTGATAGAAAAGCAGTACTATCCTCGTTTTTTGGGCCAAATGGAGACGCTCTACGCTTTGAGCAATGGCTATATCGGAATGCGAGGCTGCTTTGAAGAAGGCGATCCGGTGTATCACAGCGGCACCTTTATCAATGGTTTTTATGAGTCTTGGCCTATCGTTTACCCTGAGGAAGCGTATGGATTCGCTAAAACTGGGCAGACCATGCTGCATATCCCCGATAGCACTTTGATCAAGCTATATGTGGATGATGAATCGTTTCATTTACCCACTGCGACGTTGCTAGGGTATGAGCGATCGCTCGACATGCAAGCTGGCCTGCTCAATCGTGAGATTATTTGGGAAACACCCGCTGGAAAACAAATTTCGATAAAATCCAAGCGATTGGTCTCCTTTAAGCATCGTCACTTAGCCGCCATCTCTTATGAAGTCACTGCGCTCAACGCTGACGCGCCGATAGAGATTGTCTCTAAAATTCACTATGAGCCCAGCGTGGCAGGAAACAGCCAATCAGCCAACTATGACGATCCGCGCCAATCCAAAGAGTTTGCTAGGCGAGTGTTGCTGCCTCGTGTTTGTACGGCTGAAAATCTCCGAGTAATTTTGGCCCATAGAACCCGCAGCAGCCATCTCACCTTAGCCTCTGGCATCGACCATAGTTTTGAGAGTCAGTGCGCTGTTTCGACTAGCAGTGAATGCATCGCAGATAGTGGCGAAGTTGTTTTTGCGGTAGAAGCCAAGGTAGGGTTGCCCATTCGGCTCACCAAGTATATGACCTACCATACTTCTCCACGGGCTTCGGCGCAGGAGTTATGCATGCGGGCGCAGCGAACGCTGGATCGAGCTATTGATAAAGATTTTCAAGATCTTTTAGTGAGTCAGCGAGCGTATTTAGACGACTTTTGGGCTCGCAGCGATGTTCAAATTGAAACGGAGCCAGATGTTGCCGGTCAAGCTGAAGCCGTTCAACAGGCCATTCGTTTTAGCCTGTTTCATGTTCTGCAAGCGACCAGTCGCACAGATGGCCTTGGGCTACCCGCCAAAGGCCTGACCGGCCAAGGTTACGAAGGTCACTACTTTTGGGATACTGAAATTTATGTTCTGCCTTTTTTGATTTATACCAATCCAAGGCTCGCTCAAAATTTGATGAGATTTCGATACAGCCTGCTTGCCAAAGCCCGCGATCGCGCCAAAGCCGTGAGTCAGGCCGGGGCTTTGTTCCCTTGGCGCACAATCAACGGTGAAGAAGCCTCCGCTTACTATGCCGCTGGCACCGCTCAGTACCACATTAATGCCGACATTATGTTTGGTCTTAAAAAGTACGTAGAAATCACGGGCGATCAGGATTTTCTGTATAAGGAAGGCGCCGAAATGCTGGTTGAGACAGCTCGTTTATGGTACGACCTAGGCTTTTTTTCCGAACGAGAAAACGATCAGTTCTGCATTCATGGTGTCACCGGCCCCGACGAGTACAACGCAGTGGTGAACAACAACCTATATACCAATGTGATGGCTCAAGAAAATTTGCAATATGCAGCTGCAACGCTTAGGGAGCTAAAGAGAAAAAGGCCCAAACAGTTTGAGAGCCTGGTTGAAAAAACTCACCTGGAATTTTCAGAAGTCGCCGATTGGCAACGGGCCGCCGACCAAATGTATATTCCCTTTGACGCAAAGCTAGGTATTCATCTTCAGCACGACGGTTTTTTGAACGAACAAGTTTGGGACTTTGAGAATACCCCAGAAGACAAATACCCCTTGCTTTTGCACTTTCATCCCTTGTTTATTTATCGCCATCAGGTCATTAAGCAGGCTGATTTGGTGTTGGCGATGTTTTTGCTAGGAGACAAATTTTCTTTAGATCAAAAGCGCCGAAACTTTGACTACTATGATGCTCTGACCACGGGCGACTCCTCTTTATCGGTTTGTATCCAGAGCATTATGGCCGCCGAAACGGGCCACCTTGAAGCCGCGACGACCTATGCCTTTTATGCAACTGTGATGGATTTAGAAGATTTATCACGCAATTCGGCAGATGGTTGTCACATTGCCTCAATGGGCGGTAGTTGGATGGCCATTGTCTATGGGTTTGGCGGGTTGCGAGACTATAACGGCATTCTTTCTTTTAATCCTAAAATGCCTCAGCAGCTAAAGTGCCTACGATTTTCTCTGAGTGTTCGAGGCCAGCTTTTAAACGTAGAAATTGAGCATGAGCAAGTCACCTATCGGTTAACGGAAGGAACCCGTTTGGCCATTACACATCAAAACACAGAAATTTCTCTGACGCCTGACTTGCCTGTTTCTATGGCGCTCTCTTTGTGAGCCGGGTTATGTAGTGAGTCGGGCTATGTAGTGAGCCGGGTTATGTACTCGGAGAATGGGTGAGCAATTCTGAATTTCTATGTTCTGTTTTAGGGGTGAATTGTAGGTATAGACAAGGGACGATAATGAGCGCGGTGCCAGTGGCTGCTATCAGACCAAAGATAATGGCCGCACATAGGGGCATCCAGGTTGGGTCGCTGAGGGCTAGCGGAATGAGACCAATGATGGTCGTAACGCTAGTGGTCAAAATGGGCCGGAGCCTGTCTGCAACGCCGTTTGCGGCTGCTTTTTGGACGGTCATCCCCTCCGCCTGATAGCCGTTCATGGTGTCTACCATGACGATGGCGTCGTTAACCACAACGCCGACTAGGGCAATCACGCCGATAAAGGTAGAGAAGGAGAAAGGAATTAAAAAGATAAAGTAGCCGACAAAGGTGCCGATGAGGGCGAGGGGAATGGTGAACAGAATAATGAATGGCTGGCGGAAGGAGCTGAGCTGAATGACCAGAACTGAGAAGACTAAAAGGATGGCGATCGCTAATGCCTGACCCGCCGATCCAAAGGTCTCGGCTTGATCTTCAGTTTCACCGCCGAGGCTGTATTGGTAGCCTGCGGGCCAGCTTTCTTGTAATTCGGTCAGTTTGGGTTCTAGGTCACCGAGGATTTCGCCGACGGTGCGATCGCTCGTTTTAGAGAGCACCGTCACCGTCCGCTCGCCCCCCCGATGCGTAATCGACAGCGCCGACTCACTCTGCACCGGATCTACCACTGCGCCAACCGGAATCACCTCGTTGTCAGCATTGGAGCCAAAGAACCGGATGAGGTTTAGCTCATCGCGCCGAGTAGGGCCACCCACTTCACCATTGCGAGAAGGCCATGCGGTACTTAACCGAATCTCTAAATCTTCCTCATTTCCGCCGAGATCAAAATCTCCTACATCGACTGCCGTGGTGTAGTATCGCGCCTGAGTGGTCACCGCCTGTGCGGTCAGGCCATAAAAATCTAACGCTTCACGCCGAGGCACAAGCTGAAGGTCAGGCTGCAAATCGCCGAGATTGTCTCGCACATCAGATGAGCCGGGAATTTGTCTGAGCGCCTGCTGAACTTCAGCCGAAATCTGGCGGAGCTGGGTGATATCGTCGCCGCTCAGTTCAATTTGAATGGGATCGCCTGCGCCTGTGGCGCTCTGCGCGTTGACCACCAGCGAAGCACCTGGATACTGCTGTAGGGCTGCTTCTAATTCATCTCGCAGGTCGTCCAAATACTCGTAAGAGATCAGCTCACGCTCGTCTTCAGGTTCAAACACCGCCGAAAAGCCGACTAAATAACTGCCTTCAGTGGGCTGTAGTTCTCCCGAACTCACCAAGTTGCTGCGCTGTCCTGTGTATTTAATCACGCTTTCAAAATAGTCTTTTTCGCTGAGCAGTCTGCCGATGTCGTCGGCCACCGCTTGAGAGGTATTCAGCGTGGTGGTGGGTGCAAGCTCAACGTTAATGCTGAGCTTGCGACTGTCTTGCTCTGGGAAAAAGGTAACCGGCAACTGAGTAAAGGCAAATATAGAACAGATAAAGAGTGCGAGTGCGCCGAGTGACCAGGCCCGCGCGATCGCCTTATTGCGAACTGTATACCGCAAGCTCCAGCGAGAAAACCGCTCTGAGGCACGCTCACTGAGCCGGTCGATACGAGACTTTTGGTGGTTCTTTTTGATGCCTGCGAGTAGGTAGCGAGAGAGCGGAATATCTACAAAAAGAGCAATCACAAAGCTCAAAATTAAACAGGTGACCGCCGTAATGGGCAATACCCGAATAAACTTGCCCAGGGTGCCGCTAATAGACATCAGCGGCGTCATCGCCAAAATGGTCGTGAGCTGACCTGCAAAAGCGGGGCCTGAATAGGTTCGCACCGTCCGCAGCGCTGCCTGATTAAAGCTTAACCCCGAGACAAAAATGCCCTCATGCATACCCTCCATCATCAAGATAAACACATCCACCAAAATACCCAATGCCAGCACCATGCCAATGAGCACCATATTGTTGAGCGTTTGGCCCAGAAGCCATAGCACTGCTAGCGTCCCTAAAAACGTGAGCGGAATTGAGAGGCCCGCAATAAGTGCTTCTCGCCAAGAGAGGGCAATGAACAGAATCACAAACACCGCTGCCATTGCCTGAAGCGCGTTGACAAATAAGCTGCCTAGCTGCTCCCAAATGATATCGGCATCGTTAGCGGTGACTCGGTAGTCTAACCCGAACGGCCATTCGCTGGATGACTGAGCCGCTTCGACTTCTGCTAATACACTGTTGATAACAGCGATAGAGTCTTGTCCGGGTACTTTGGTGACACCCACACTCACCACGGGCTCGTAGGGCGTACCCTCCCAGCTAATGGCCGCTCGGGTCTCTTCCTGCGCAAGCTCGCGGCGAACGCTGGCGACTTCTTCTAGCCGCACTACGCGATTGTCTATACGTGCTACTGGCAGCTGTCGGAGATCTTCTAATCGGCGAAACTTACCGTATAGCCTTACTTGTGTACCAATTGCGTCGCTCTCAATTTGGTTGAGCGGTGCGTCTACATTGGCTGAACGGATGCTGTTGGCGATCGCTTCTGGGGAGAGTTCTAAAGCAGCTAATCTGCTTGGATTTAGCTGTATTTGTACCACCTCCTCACGGGCTCCCCCTAAGTTCACTTCGGTGACACCGGGAACATCTTCCAATCGATCTTGCAAGTCTTCTGCGGCCTGACTCAGAACAGTAGGGTCTAGATCTCCAAACAGCGCCAGCGTAATAATCGGCGCGTCATTTACGGACACCTGCTCAACCACCGGCTGGTCGGCTTCCGAAGGCAAATCGGGCTCTGCTAGCGCCACCGCATCTCGCAAGCGCTGAATTGACTGATCGACATCAGCATTGGAGTTGAACTCAACATTGATTAATGAAAACCCGTCATAGGAAGCGCTTTGAATGGACTTAAGCCCTTCTACAGACTGAATTTCAGACTCTAGCTCGTTTGTTACCTGCTGTTCAATGGTGGTAGGATCAGCGCCGCCCCAGGTGGTGGTGACAATGGCCGTGGCAATATTGATGTCAGGGTTCGATTCTTTAACCAGTGAAAAGTAAGCGAGCAGGCCTCCGACTGTAAGCAGCAGCGCTAATAAAATGCCAAAAATGGGTTTGAGGAAAAAGAAGCGAGCAAAACGAGAGGCTTTTTCTACGCCTGGATGAGAGGGAACTACAGGGCCAGATGCACTGCTCATTCGGTTACCTTCAGTAATCTAAATCTTGTTTGAGTTCTTGTTTAAGCTTTGGCAAGGATGTTTTGAGGGGCAGGTGGCCATTGATCTGTTGATCTAAGTAGCTAAGCAAAATAAATTACAAAACACTAACAGACGGTTTAACTCACTCGTAATGCCCCCAAACCCCCAAATTTGGGGGCTCTGAGTCCGGTTCCCCCCAAATTTGGGGGGTAAGGGGGGCGTCGGGATTTAGGTAATTAATTATGCACATCTACTTATTGCGCATGATCTATTGCGCAGCAATCCCCTGCGGGCGAGCAATTTGAACCTGTGCGCCATCTACCAGGCGATTTTGTCCGGCAGTGACGACCTGTTCGCCCGGTGCAACATCGCCGATAATTTCCACGCTGGAGAGTCCTTCAATGCCTATATCCACCGATCGCTGTTCAACCTCGTTGGTCTGAGGGTTTACAACAAACACAGAGGGCTGCTGGTTGCGATAGACCACTGCGCCGAGTGGCACAACGGTCGCATTTTCGTTTTCTGCAACTGCCACCCATAGGGTCACGTTTTGGCCATGTCTGAGTTGGTTCTCGCCTTCAGTGACTCTGGCGGTGACTTCAATGGCCCGACCGCCCGGATCTACCGCTGGATTGACCGCAAATACTTCGCCACGAGCATCGGCTCTGGCGAGGAGGCTGCTATTGCTCTCGTCGGCTAAGCTGGCTGACCCAACCATTTGGTCGGCGGCAATGAGCGCTGTTTGTTCGACTTCCACCTGTTCGCCTCGATAGGCGGCAAAGTCGGCGGTGACTTCATATTCACTGGGGTCTACCACGACAATGGGAATGCGATCTAAAATTGCGCCGTAGTCCTGACTGAGCTGAGATGAAACGGCCTGGGGCGAGTAGTATTCGTTTTCACGCAGGTTCATATAAGCGACGATGCCATCAAAAGGGGCATACAGCCGCGTGTCTTCAAGCGCCACCTCTGCTTGGGTGAGTCTGGCTTGGGCGGTTTCTACCTGAGAGGCGATCGCCTGTCGCTGACCTTGGGCCGCCTGTACGCCTGCTTGGGCGGTTTCTACCTGCACGCGGGCAGCGGCGACTTGCGACTGGGCAGCGGCCACCTGAGCGCTAGCGTCTTGGACACTGTTGCGACGAGCATCGAGTTCGGTGGCTGCGATCGCACCTTGGCCAAACAGGGTTTGATACCGATTCAAATTTGTTTGGGCGAGGGTCTGTGCGGACTGGGCCTGATTGAGCTGCGCGATCGCCTGATCGACTTGGGCTTGGGCTTGCGCGACCTGGGTTTGAGCGCTAGCAACATCGGCACTAGCGGCAGCGGTTCGCTGCCGAGCTTCGGCGATCGCTGATCTTGCCTGGTTAATATCTGCCTGCAATGTGCGGTCATCAACTTGAGCGAGCAGTTCGCCTGCCCTAACCCTGTCTCCGGCTCTAAGGGTGCGACCATCGCGGTCGGCAATGTAGGTGACATCGCCAGCCGCATCGAACGCCAAATGCTTGAAGCGAACGGCCTGTACTAGCCCTTCGCTGGAGCTCCAATCGCGGATGGGCGATCGCGTAACTTCAGCCGTTCGCACGGATATCGGTGCGGCGGCTTCTGCGGCTGGCTGCTCAGCGCCCTCATTACCAATTCGCACATAGGCAAAGCTCCCTATCGCCAGCGCTACAGCCACTATGGGCACTGCCCACCAGGCTTTTTGCCAGCGACTTTTGGACGAATGCTGACGCTCTTGGCTGGCTTCTTCTGAATTCTCTAGGCCTTCCGGCGTAGGCTCCTTCTTGGGTGAACGAGGTTGGAGATCTTCTTCAGGGATGCGTAGTTGAGGACGCTCATCTAGCGCTGGATTGTGGGAAGCGATCGTATTAGGAGACATAGAGACTAATCGAAACTATAGGCAGAAGCAAACTAGCGAAACAGTCATGACTTGCTTGATTTGGCGAATCAAATATGATTTTCACATATGATTTTTGCAAATGACCTGTCAGTCACATGACCGTCAAGTCACATTATAAATCAAAAAAAAAGAGCCGATATCCTCTAAAGATGGATTTATCTGCTCCTTCAGAAGTTAGGAATTAGATCTATCACAACTGGCTTGACGAGATCATCCCTATTGCGCGATTATATGAGTCCGGTTGACATGTGTTTTTCACATCATGTGTTTTTCACATAGAGTACTGCGGGGCTATAGCGCAGCTGGTAGCGCACCTCAATGGCATTGAGGGGGTCAGGAGTTCGAATCTCCTTAGCTCCATAATAAAAGTTAAAAAATCACAAGTAAAAGTTAAAAAATCACGAGCTTTGGCTGGGTAGCGTCGGAACCACGGTATCGCCCTTTCTGGGCAGTCCGCTGCCAACACTGCCGCTGTGTGGATACCCGCCGTCTGAGCCATTACCAGAGCCATTACCAGAGCCATTACCAGAACCGCTATCTACAAAAGAGGTTGGTCTGGGGCTGGTGCGATCGCTCAACTGCTTGATAATAATGTACAAAATCGGTACGACAAACAGGCTTAAAAACGTTGCCACTAACATGCCGCCAAACACCGCCGTACCTAAAGACTGACGACTGCCCGCGCCCGCGCCCGTTGCAATCACCAGCGGAAAAATACTGCTCAGCGTAGAGATTGCCGTCATCAAAATAGGCCGCATTCTTTGCTGAGCCGCTTCTAGTGCCGCATCAGTAATCGACAGCCCCTGCTCCCTAAGCTGGTTGGCAAACTCAACAATGAGAATGGAGTTTTTGCTGGCCAGCCCAATCAGCATCACCAACCCAATTTGGCAGTACACATCGTTGGGCAGGCCGCGCAGGGTTTGGGCCAGCAGTGCGCCAAAAACCGCGAGCGGTACTGCAAACAGAATAATCACCGGGTCTATGTAGCTTTCATACTGGGCCGCCAGCACCAAAAACACCAAGATAATGCCTAGCCCAAAAATAATCGGAGCCTGGTTGCCGCCTTCAATTTCTTCTAATGCCGTCCCCGACCATTCGTAGCCCAGACCAGCCGGTAGCACTTGCGCCGCAACATTTTCCATCGCTGCAATGGCCCCCCCAGAGCTGATGCCGGGGGCTGGCGCACCGTTGATCGCAATGGAGCGGAAGAGGTTGTAGTGGTTGATGGTTTGAGCGCCTACTGTGTCGGTAGTGGTAATCAGGTTGCTCATGGGCACGAGGGTGTCGTCGCGCGATCGCACATACAGCTTATTAATATCGTCTGGCGTAGATCGGTACTGTTGGTCGGCTTGAACATACACCCGATAGGTGCGGCCCTGGAGATTAAAGTCGTTGACATAGCGCGATCCTAAATTGGTTTGAAGCGTGCTAAAAATATCGTCAATGCCGACGTTTAGCGCTTTGGCCTGGTCGCGGTTAACAGCGATCGCAATCTGCGGCGTACCGGCTGCGTAGGTACTAAACACGTTTTGTAAATTGGGATTTTGATTGGCCGCGCCCATCATGGCACCCATGCTGGCCAGTAGATTGTCGAGCCCGGCGTTGCCGCGCTTATCTTGCAGCTGAAACTCAAAGCCGCCAAAGCTGCTAAGCCCTTGGATCGCAGGCGGATTTACCGGCAGCATACGTGCTTCGGTGGTGCTCATGAGCGGGCCACGCACCCGGTCGATCACGCCCTGAGCTGAGCTTTCATAGCCTGAGCGCTCGGCCCAGGGCTTAAGCGTGGTAAAAATCACGCCGCTGTTGGCAGTGTTGCCGCTAAAGCCAAAGCCACCTACCGCAAAGGTCGCCCGAACCTCTGGCTGTGCGAGCAGCACCTCTTCTGCCCCGCGCATGACTTCGCTGGTGTAGTTCAGTGATACGCCTTCAGGGCCTTGGAGCAAAGTGATGAAATAACCCTGATCTTCATCGGGCAAAAAGGCAGAAGGAACCGTAGAGTAAAGCCAGCCAGTGAGCACCAGCGAAGTGACAAAAGCAGCTAGGACAAAGGGTTTTAACCCGACAAGGGTTTGCAGAATCTGGCCATAGCGATCGCGCAGCCAGTCTAGCCCATGGTTAAACGGTATAAACACCCGTGCCCGCCAGCCGGTTGGCTCGCCTTTACGCCTTAAGAGCAAGCCGGAAAGCGCGGGCGTGAGCGTGAGGGCGTTGAAGGTAGAGATGGCGATCGCAAACGCAATCGTCAGCGCAAACTGCCGGTACAGTGCGCCTGTTGTCCCTGGAAAAAAGGCCACCGGTACAAACACCGCCATCAGCACCAGCGAAGTGGCAATGACCGCGCCCGTTAGCTCATTCATGGCCTCAATGGCGGCCTGCACTGGGTTGAGCCCACGCTGGTTGATTTTAGCGCTGATATCTTCTACCACCACAATGGCATCGTCAACGACCATGCCGGTTGCCAGCGTTAGGCCAAACAGCGTCAGGCTGTTAATGGAGAACCCAAACACCTTGATAATGGCAAACGTTGCAATTAACGACACTGGAATCGTCACCGCTGGAATCACCGTCGTGCGCCAGTCTTGCAAAAAGATGTAAATCACCAGCACCACTAGGCCAATGGCCTGCACCAGCGTCCATAGCACGCTCATCAGCGACTGCTGGACAAACTCAGTCGTATCAAACCCAATGCCATACTGCATACCGGGCGGAAAATCTGCCGACAGCTCGGCCATTGTTTCCTTGACCCCAGAGGCAACCTCTAGCGCATTACTCCCCGGCAGCTGAAAAATGCCGAGCCCAATCGCTGGCTGGCCGCGAAACCGCAAAAACGAACTATAGCGCTCGGCGCCTAGTTCAGCTCGGCCCACATCCTTAAGCCGAATCAGCTGCCCTTGCTCGCCGGTTTTAATCACCAAGTCTTCAAACTCATCCGCATTTTGCAAGCGGCTCTCAGCCCGCAGGTCAATCTGAAAATTTTGGTCGTCAGGGGTGGGCGGTTGGCCAATTTGGCCCGCCCCGACCTGAATATTTTGCTCCTGCAAAGCTGCGACTACATCATCGGCAGTGAGCTGGCGAGACGCTAACTGCTGGGGGTTTAGCCAAAGGCGCATGGCATAGGTGCGCTCCCCAAAAATTTGGACATTGCCGACACCTTTCACCCGACGCAGCGCATCAGCCACATACAGGTCAGCATAGTTACTGAGAAAAATATCGTCGTATTCGTTATTTTCGGTGTAGAGGCTCATCGCCAGCAAAATGTTGCTGGTTTGCTTGGCGACAGTCACGCCTGTTTGCCGCACAGCCTCTGGCAGCTGAGGCTCGGCCAAAGACACGCGGTTTTGCACATCCACTGCGGCCAAGTCTTTGTCCCGCGAAGAGTCAAACGTAACGACAATGTTGCTCGCGCCGTCGTTACTGCTGTTAGAGGTGATGTAGCGCATCCCCTCAACGCCGTTAATTTGCCGCTCAATGACGGTGGTGACTCCCCGCTCGACGGTTTCGGCATCGGCGCCGATGTAGCGAGCGCTAACATTGACCTGAGTGGGGCTGATGTCAGGATACTGGGCGATGGGCAGCGTAGGGATGCTGACCGCACCGATCAGCAGCATGATCAGCGCGCAAACGGTGGCAAAGACGGGGCGCTTGATGAAGTAGTGAACGAACATTGGGAAAAGAGGGCGAAGGGGAATGCAGGACGCGGAAAAATATCCTTTAGCTCGTTTAGCTCGTTTAGCTCATGGCTGATGATTCGTTCATCGCTATTCGCTCATCGCTGATGATTCGTTTTGAGGCGCAATAGGAACGCCGTCGCGAAGGTTTAGCAGGCCAGAGGTAATGACGGTATCACCTGGGCTTAAGCCTTCTAGCACCTGATATTCGTTACCTTGGAGGTCGCCTAGCTTGACGGGTTTGAGCCTAGCGACCACTGGCGGTGGCCCTTCTGCGCCTGTCCCCTCTGGCGGTGCGCCGGGAGGCGCACCTTCGGTTTCGGTTGGGGGGTCGGGCTCACCCGGCACAAATACAAAGGTTTCGCCCCCTAGTCGGGAAACAGCCGTGGTTGGAATTAAAATGCCGGGGCGCTGATCCCAAATGACGCGCACGCTGAGTCTCTGGTCATTCTGTAGGGGTTGAGTTGGGCTAGAGAAGCGGGCTTTGGCCAGAATGGTTTGGTTGGTGGGGTCAATAGTGGGTGAGACAAAGCTGATGGTGCCAGTGGCCACAACGTTATCTTGGCCCGTTAGCATGAGTTCTACCGGTAGGCCGGTGCGCAGTCGTGGCGCGTTGCCGATGTCTACATTAATTTCGAGATCTAGATCCTGATTTTGGGTGATGGTGGCTAATCCAGCGCCCGCAGTGACATAGTCACCTAGCTTGACGGGAATGTCGCCAACGATGCCTGTAATCGGAGCGGTGACGGTTTTATCTAGCAGATCTTGCTGGGTGGCGCTGGCGTTGTTGTTCGCTTGGGCAAGGGTGGCCTGGGCCTGTTCGCGGCTGGCGTTTAGGGCCTGAATTTCTTGCTCGGCGGAGCTAATGGCCGCTTGGGCTACGGTGCGATCGCGCACGGCCTGATCCAACTGTTCGGCGGCTAATGCGCCCCGATCAACCAGCGTCGCCGTCCGCGCATAGTCGTTTACCTGTAGGGCCAAATCAGCTTCTAGCTGAGCCTTGCGCGCTAATGCCGCGCGGAGCTGAGCTTCGGCAGCATCTCGCGCTGCGCTTGCTGCTGTGATGTTGGAGAGCGCCGCATTGTAGTCAGACTGCGATCGCTCAGCGCTGAGTTGCATAATCGGGTCGCCTGCCGTTACGCGATCGCCCGACGATACAAAAATTTGCACCACCTGCCCATCGGCCTCCGGCTGTAAGCTCACGCCTGCTCGGGAATCTAAGTTACCGACAAATTCGCTGCTGTCTTCTAACGATTCTCTTTGCAGCCTTTCAACCTTCACCGGAAAGGCAGGTGGCCCTTGCATAGCGGGCTGCCCGCGACCGGCAAACGCTCGCCAAGCCGCAAACCCAATCCCAGCAGAGAGCAGTGCTAGTAGCAAAATTCCCCACTTTCGCGAGGGCCACTTTTGTGAAGAGCCTTTACGCGCCCGCCCCGCCATTGTTTTATTGGCCGCTTTATCGCCTGTTTCGTTGGCCCGAAAGTCAGGAACGGGCGTTGGATCAGGCGAAATGGGAGAAGGCGAGGAATCTGATGAAACCGTCATAGGGAGATTGCCCTGGCGTTTATTTGAGTTGTAGCCTGCCTTTGAGTATATCTAAACTAGTCCGTCTGGTTTAGTTTTTGTCGAAAGAATAATTAAGCTAAAGAAATTGGCTTGTTTAGCCAGGAAGCATACAGATGAACTGGTAGAACGACATCTACCTATCTATAGAAGAAGTCGCTGTAGAAGAAGTCGCTGTAGAAGAAGTAGAACTGTAGAAGGTCTAGTTAGGTAGTCCACAGTTTGTGAGTCCACGGCTGGAACGGATAGAACGGATAAACCAGAGATCTGTGGCTGTGAATGGGCGGACTGGTCATTGCCGACTATTGGATTTTTTAAAACAAAGGCCCAGTCATTACTGACTGGGCCTTACAAGCCTATTTGAGCGTTGCGCTAAGTTTAGTTAGAGGATCGGGCGTCTTTTCTAAAGATGGTGAGGAAGCGGTCAACCCCTGCGGTGTAGTCGTCCTCATCACTGGCCGCTGTGCCTAAGCGATTGCTCATCGCCCCTGCTTCCACGATGTCTTCAGCGGAGATATCACCTGCTTCATAAGCGCTGACCAAGATTGGGCCGCCTGGGATGCCTTCTTCCTCAAGGCCCCCTGCGAGCGCTAAATAAGACAGCTGAAAGGGGGTAAAGCCCTCACCAACCAGACTATCGCCAGTATTACTCATCGGAAACTCGTTGGGCACCGGCGTAATTGACTCTTCTGGTGGCGTCCCAGGCGTGATCGGCGTTGGCTCATCTAGAACTGGCTCATCCAGAGTTGGCTGATTTAGACCGGGTTCACCTAGACCGGGTTCACCTAGACCAGGTTGGCCTAAACCGGGTTGGCCTAAACCGGGTTGGCCTAGACCGGGTTGGCCTAAACCAGGTTGGCCTAGACCGGGTTCGCCCAGACCAGGGCCACTTGGAGTCGCGGGAACAGCAGGTGCGAGCTGACCTTCAGGAACGATGTTGCCCTCATTAGGAATAATGTCGCCTTCAGGCGCCAGCTCCTCTGCCGGGCTCATCAGACCTTCTGGCGCAATCTCTTCTTCAACACCTGTATCGTCAGCTGGTGCCAAATCTTCAGCTTCCACATCTACAGGCATATCCATAGGCATCGGCTCATTGGCGGGCGGCATTGTTGCTGGTGGCACTGTTGCTGGTGGCATCATCTCATCGGCAGCGTCACCACCTGTGGGTGCTTGCGCCTCTATCACCCAGGCCTCTTCGGCAGTAGGCTCTGCACCCATTACAGCGTCGCTTTCTACTGCTTCTAAGTCAGCTTCTAGGTTAGTTTCCAGGTTAGTTTCTCCACCTAGCACTGGGCTTAGGGCTGGGCCAGGTACCAGCCCTGGCGTATTTGGTGCAACAATGGTCCCCGCTGGCTTCACATTGAATATGTTAGATGTGGGGGGTATCACTGAAGTCTTTGAAAGCTCCTTACCGAGTACGCCTGCGCTGTTGATATCAGCCGATAAGAGCTGATCAAATGTCTTGTTTAATGAATTATCGCGCGTAAGCTTTGGAAGCGCGGCAGCGGCGCTTTTGTCTGAGTTGGCGATCGCTTCATTACTCTTTGAAACGGTCGCTTCTGGGCTAAAAACTTCTGCCTTGGCTGTCATAAAAACAGTTCCAATCGCAGCAAACGCAGATAAAGTGGCGTAGATGATTCGTTTCATAAAAAACCTGATTGATTACAAACTAAGTGCTGCACAAGCGCTGTTTGTAGAGGGCCGTCCTAAGCGCTAAAGCCTCCTCATTAAGGTTGTTATAGAGGCATCAGCGGCTGGGGAAATAGGCCCTGTGAATATCCGAGTGAAATGATAGCGATGTCACAGTAAAGCTACCGACTCAGTGGTTTTTGGATTTTGTCTGTGAACTTAACGTTTGGCTTTTTGTGAGTTGACCGTTTGATTCAGTACCGTTTAGCTCAATTCTGTTGGCTTTCTGTTAGCTTAAGTGCGTTTTGAATGAGCGTTATCTGGTGATGAGTTGTTTTGTAATGATCTGTCTTGTGATGATCTGTTGTGATCTGGCTAGCTGTTGTCATTTAGACTGTTGTTATCTGGGCTGTTGTGATCTGTCGAGAGCGGTTTAGAAAGGGCGTGACGTACCCTCTTTTTCACGTTCTTCACAGTTGTGATCCTCAGCGATCCTCAACTGTGATCTTCACAACTGTGACTTTCACAGATATGAATTGACAGATATTAAAACACAGACACCCAAACTAAACTAAATACAGAATTTGAATTTTCAGGGCTTATCCAAAATAACAGCAAATACTGATATTTTCTATACCTGAAGGCATAGTTATAATTACGGATAAATCGGGAGCAAATGATGCATGGCCTAGCGGCACCAAGCGGACAGCCAAAAACTGCGTTAGGATTGCGAAACTTTAACCTACGGTAAAAATCACTAGCGCTAGCGTTGAATCGCTCTATAATTTTGATGTGATTGCCACATATAGTGGTTAAATTAAATTTTACTTTTTTGCTGCGAGCTTTGTTTCGCGAGGGTACTTTTCTATGGCTTTTGTAGGTTTGCACATTCATAGCGACTACAGCCTGCTAGATGGTGCTAGCCATATTGATCCGCTGGTGGATCGGGCATTAGAGTTGGGCATGAATGCGATCGCGCTAACCGATCACGGTGTCATGTACGGTGCCATTGAGCTGCTTAAGGTGTGCAAAAAGAAGGGCATTAAGCCCATTATTGGCAACGAGATGTACGTGATTAACGGCGACATCACCAAGCAGGAAAAGCGACCCAAATACCATCAGCTCGTACTCGCCAAAAATGACGTCGGTTACAAAAACCTAGTAAAGCTCACCACCATCTCTCACTTAGAAGGCGTCCAGGGCAAAGGCATTTTTTCGCGCCCCTGCATTAACAAGGCCTTGCTAGAGCAATACCACGAAGGCTTGATCATTACCAGTGCTTGCCTGGGCGGCGAAATTCCTCAAGCCATTCTTAAAAGTAGACTGGATGTCGCCAGAAAAGTCGCACAGTGGTACAAAGATTTGCTGGGTGACGACTTTTATTTAGAGATTCAAGACCATGGCTCGCCCGAAGATAGAATCGTTAATGTTGAACTGGTTAAAATTGCCGCAGAATTAAACATTAAAGTTGTTGCGACGAACGACTCTCACTTTATCTCCTGCGTGGATGTAGAAGCCCATGACGCGCTGCTGTGCATTCAAACCGGCAAGCTGATTACAGAAGATAAGCGACTTCGCTACAGCGGCACAGAGTATTTAAAGTCTGAAACCGAAATGTGTCGCCTGTTTCGCGATCATCTCTGTGAAGAAGTCATTGCCGATGCGGTAGCTCGCACGCAGGAAGTTGCCGACAAGGTTGAGACTTACAACATTCTCGGAAATCCCCAAATTCCTAATTTTCCCATCCCGGAAGGCTACACCAAAGAGACTTATATGGCCAAGGTGGCGCGAGATGGCCTCGTTGATCGAATGCGCCTTGAAAGCTATGACGAGCTGACAGATGAGTATCGCGATCGCATGGAATATGAGATCGAAATGATGCATCAGATGGGCTTTGCCACCTACTTTTTAGTCGTGTGGGACTACATCAAATTTGCCCGCGACAACAATATTTCAGTGGGCCCTGGGCGAGGGTCAGCAGCGGGCTCCCTAGTGGCCTATGCCATGGGCATTACTAATATTGATCCGGTGCATCACGGCTTGTTATTTGAGCGGTTTCTCAACCCCGAGCGTAAATCAATGCCTGACGTCGATACCGACTTCTGTATTGATCGCCGGGGAGATGTGATTGATTATGTTACCGAAAAATATGGCACCGACCATGTTGCGCAAATCATCACCTTTAACCGGATGACTTCCAAAGCGGTGCTCAAAGACGTCGCTCGCGTGTTGGATATTCCCTACAACGAGTCAGATAAGCTCGCCAAACTGATTCCGGTTTCAAGAGGCAAGCCCGCCAAGCTCAAGGTTATGATTTCTGACGAGACGCCCTCGACAGAGTTCAAAGAAAAATACGACAGCGGTGAGCTTATTCCCGGTACAGCGGTGACATTTCAACGATGGATTGACACGGCCATTACCATTGAAGGCACCAACAAAACCTTTGGAATGCATGCGGCGGGTGTGGTGATTTCTGAGCAGCCGCTAGACACCATTGTGCCGTTGCAGCGCAACAACGATGGGTCTGTCATTACGCAGTACTACATGGAAGATGTAGAAGCCATTGGCCTGCTGAAGATGGACTTTTTGGGGCTGCGCAACCTCACTATGATTCAAAAAGCGGTGGATCATATCGAAACTCGACATCAAGATATAAAAATTGATCTTGATAATCTGCCATTGGACGATCCAGCCACTTATGAGTTGCTCGCCGGAGGAGAGCTCGCCGGTATATTTCAGCTAGAGTCCTCCGGAATGCGACAGATCGTAAAAGAGCTCAAACCTTCTGGTTTAGAAGATATCTCTTCAGTGCTAGCCCTTTATCGTCCGGGGCCGCTAGATGCAAAATTGATTCCCAAGTTTATTGATCGCAAGCATGGCAGAGAGAAAATTGAATATGCTCACGATATTCTCAAGCCGATATTAGAAGAGACTTACGGGATCATGGTCTATCAAGAGCAGATCATGAAAATTGCCCAAGAGCTAGCAGGGTATTCGCTGGGGAAAGCAGACCTGCTGCGCAGAGCGATGGGCAAAAAGAAAATAGACGAAATGGAAAAGCATCGGGAAGACTTTATTGCCGGGGCGGGTGTAAATAACTTTCCGCGTAAGTCTGCGAACGATTTGTTTGAACAAATGGTTAAGTTCGCCGAGTATTGCTTCAATAAGTCTCATTCGACTGCCTACGGATTTGTCACCTTTCAGACGGCCTATTTAAAAGCTCACTATCCGGTTGAGTATATGGCTGCGCTGCTCACAGCCATTAGCGGCGACCAAGACAAAGTACAAATGTACATTGCCAGTTGCCTATCTATGGGCATTCAGGTTTTGCCGCCGGATGTAAACCGCTCAGGTGTAGACTTTACGCCGTTGGATAATCAGATTCTCTTTGGCCTGTCGGCTGTGCGTAACTTAGGCCTCGGTGCGATTGAGGCGATAGAAAAGTCTCGGAACGAGAGTGGGCCGTTTAAGTCGTTGGCGGATTTGTGCGATCGCGTAGACCTTCGCGCCGTTAACAAGCGAGCCCTTGAAGCCCTTATCCTTTCAGGTGCCTTCGAGAGTATTGAGCCCAATCGCCAGCAGCTCATGCATGATCTTGAACTCGTGGTTGACTGGGCTCAAGCGCGCGCTAAAGACCGCGAAGTTGGCCAGGGCAGTATTTTTGACATGCTCTCAGCGGCTACGCCCACCGCGAGTCAATCCGCGAGTCAATCCGCCAATTCGCTCCCCGCCTTTGAATCAGCGCCTAAAGCCCCTCCCGTTGCCGACTACGATCCCCAGGAGCGCCTGAAGTTAGAAAAAGAGCTTTTGGGTTTCTACATTTCTGATCATCCGCTCAAAAACGTTCAGCGTTCCGCCAAAATTCTTGCACCTATCAGTTTGGCCGAGCTTGGCGATCAGCCAGAAAAAGTGACGCTGAGCGCAATCGTCATGCTGAGCACTGTTAAACCGGTCACCACTAAAAAAGGAGACTCTATGGCTGTGCTGCAAATGGAAGACTTAACGGGTCACTGCGAATCTGTTGTGTTTCCCAAAGCGTACGCCCGCATTGGCCAATATATAAAACCCGATGCTCGCCTCATGGTGTGGGGCAAAGTAGACCGTCGCGATGATCGGGTACAGATGATTATTGACGATGCGGAGCCGCTAGAGACAGTACGTATGGTCATGTTGGATTTAGACCCTTCGATTGCTGGAGATATTGAACAGCAGTATCGCTTGCGTAACGTGCTCAAGGTACTGCAAGGCGAAGACAAATTTGCCGCTAAAACACCGGTAATCGCGATGATTCGAACCAGAGATCATCAACAAGCGGTTCGACTAGGCTCCCAGTTTAGAGTACAGAATGCTGAAGCCGCCGTAGCGGCCCTTCAAGCAGCGGCCTTTAGAGCTAGAGCCACGCCTCTCCTAAGCGTTTAAATATTGAGTACTCAAATATTGAATGCTTAAATGTTTAATTTTCATACTCGGATTTTTTATACCCAGATTTTTTATACCTAGCTAAAGGTATATAACTGTCTATTTCAATAAACTGTCTGTTTGAATACCTAAATATTTAACCCCCTCAATGTTTGAATGCCTCAATAAATCTCTCTCATCCTCTAATCTCTCATCCTCTAATCTCTCATCCTCTAATCTCTCATCCTCTAATCTCTCATCCTCTAATCTCTCATCCTCTAATCTCTCATCCTCTAATCTCTCATCCTCTAATCTCTCATCCTCTAATCTCTCATCCTCTAATGAGTTCGTATGGCCTAATGCATATGGCCTACATTAGGTAGGCTAACTACTTTATGCAAGTTAAGTGCTTTATGCAAGTTAAGTACTTTATGCAAATATCAGGTAAGTATTCGGTAAGTAAGTGCCTGTTGGTAAGTATCGAAAGATACAAGTCTAATAGCGGCACAGTGGCAGGTTACTTTTCATGTAGCGCCTCCTCTTGTGTCACATTTTTCACTGTCACTACGCCAATAGGTATATTTTCGGAGTGGATGAGAATATTCTGGTATCGCTAAAGTGCTTGTTGTATCAGGACTTTGTGGTGAGGGCATTGAGCTTTGCGCACTATACAGAATTAAAAAAACTGTCAAGTTCAAGTTCATCGGGTATAGTGTGAAAACGACTGAGAAGTGCCTTAGTCGTGAGTTAAATACAGTTTTTTGCTTCTGTTGATGTACCGTGACAAATTTATTCTGCTTGTGATAGGTTTCTCTTCGCAAGTTTCTTGATAAAACTAGATAAAATAGCAGTCAATTTTTTTTACCAGTTCTTGATTAATTCGTGACTAGTCTCTTTGTTTAGAAGAGTGGCTAAAGAAGCGTTAGCCCTCATTTATAGAGAGGCTCAATTTAGCTTAGCTTAGCTTAGCTTAAATTTCTCTTTCTCCTTATAACCCTTGCCTCGTATACCCTGCCAAGCTGCGCGAGGAATGGCTTAATGCGGAAAAACTCTAGAGAAACTCAATGACACACTGCAATAAGTGATGCAGCTTTTTTTGAAAGAAAGTTGTCGTTTGCTACAGCTATAAACACCGAGTCCGATACGCTGAAGTTATAAAACATATGCAATGTACTTCTCTGTCAGATAGGCGTAGCCTACCTCTGCGCCATGTAGGCGCGACCTTCCACAAAGGGTTTTTCTGCACTAGGGTCTGTGCTAGCACTATTGTCTGCGCTATTGGCTATGCGGCTTTTGCCTGCCCAATGGGGTTAGCTCAATCCACGCCAGCAGGCGATCTGCCAGTATTGCCAGGATCGGTTATTGAGGCACAACCTAACGCCCCGATAGACCAAAATATCGTTGAAGAAGGCTTGCTAGAAGAACGTTCGCTAGATAGTTCTCCTGTCGACAACGCTGTTGACAGGAGAACTATCGACAGCCAATATCTGTTGGGAACAGGAGATCAGGTGCTGGTGACGGTGTTCAACGCGCCTGATTACAGTGGTGAATTTAGTGTTTTAGCCGGAGGCGCATTAAATCTACCCTTAGCAGGAGAGATTTCTGTCGAAGGGTTGACTATTCCACAGGCTTCGGAGGAGATTTCTAGACAATTGAGCAGATACATTCGGCGTCCAAGAACAACTGTGAGCTTGTTGGCGGCGCGGCCACTACAGGTTGCGATCGCTGGTCAGGTAAACCGGCCAGGGGCATACACGCTGCCAGCTGTGGGAGAGGATGGCTCTGCAACGCCAACGCTCACTGAAGTTATTAGCCTTGCAGGCGGAATTACCCAGTCGGCTGATATTCGCAACATTAGCGTGTTGCGCCAGTCTTCGCAGCAGCAATCTTCACAGCAGCAATCTTCACAGCAGCAAAGAGAAGAGAGTATTGAGGTGAATTTATGGCAGTTGCTGCAAGAAGGACAGCTTTCGGCAGATTTGCCCTTGCAACGGGGCGATCGCATCATTATTCCAGAAGCTACGGCGCTTAGCGCCCAAGAAACGACTGAATTGGCTTCAGCGAGTTTCTCTCCATCAGCGATTACGGTCAATGTCGTCGGAGAAGTTGAAACACCTGGTGCTATTGAGCTTCCGCCCAATGCTCCGCTCAATCAGGCGATTTTGGCAGCGGGTGGCTTCAATCGGCGGGCGCGGCAAAATAGCGTTAGCCTAATTCGCTTAAACAGCAATGGAACAGTTGCCCAAACAGATGTCAATATTGACTTTGAATCGAGCGTAAATGCTGAAACCAATCCACCCTTGAGACCGAATGACACGATTGTAGTCGGCACTAATGGACTCAATCGGGTCGCAGATACGCTAGGGACTGTTTTATCGCCCATTAATAATGGTTTTGGTCTACTGAGGTTGTTTGGCCTGTAGCTAAGCCCCAAAAAAACAAAGGTTTGGCCTCAAAATCTATCAAAAAGAATAGGCTCAAAATCTACCAAAAAGAATAGAGAAGAAGACAACAAACAAGATAACTAAAAGATAATGCTGTTGGGGTATTTCAGTGAAAGTTGCATTAGTCCATGACTACTTAACTCAAAAAGGGGGCGCAGAACGGGTTTTTGAGTTGTTCTGTCAACATTTTCCCGAAGCCGATGTTTATACCTCGCTCTATAGTGCGTCGCACAGCATTGACCTGGGTCAGCATCGGCGAGTTCATACCACTGCTCTTCAAGCTATTCCAGGTAGCGTGAAATATTTTAGACTGCTGGCCCCTTTTTACTTTTCGGCCTTTAAATCATTGGATATGCGTGATTATGATCTAATTATTAGCAGTACTACGAGTTTTGCTAAGGCCGTTCAAAAACGGCCCGATGCGACCCATATTTGTTTTTGCCATAACATTACGCGGTTTTTGTGGGATACCGACACCTATTTACGTCAGTATCAAAGTTATAAAAAGCTCTATCCGTTTATTCGGCCTATTTTTGAGCAAATGCGGCAAATAGATCTTGAATTTGCTCAAAATCCAGATCTTTATGTTGCTAATTCAAGTGTGGTTTCAGACCGGATTAGACGGGTTTACCATCGCCCTGCTGTCACCATTAATTTCCCCATTGAGGTGGATAACTTTGTCTTTAGCGATCAAAAAGACGATTTTTATTTGGTTTCTTCGCGGCTGATTAGCTATAAGCGAATAGATATCATTGTAGAAGCCTTTAACTGGCTAGGACTACCACTGTTGGTGATTGGTACTGGCCCCGAACGGCATTATTTAGAAGCAAAGGCCTTAGATAATATTGCCTTTTTGGGTCATGTGAGCGATTTGGAGCGATCGCACCTAATGGCCAGGGCGCAGGCCGTTGTCGTTGCTGCTTTGGAGGACTATGGCCTTGTGCCGATTGAAGCAAATGTCAGCGGTACGCCAGTCATTGCTTACGGCATGGGCGGTGTGCTAGATACCCAAGTTCCAGGTAAAACAGGCGTGTTTTTTGCGCGTCAGTCTCCAGAGGCGATTCAGGCTGCCGTTCTTAAAGCGGCTGCTATGAACTGGAACTACAGTGACATTCGGGATCATGCGCTGAGCCATTTCTCGAAACATGCATTTTTTAAGCAGGTTGAACAAACGATTGAACAGGCTTTGCAGAAAGCTCATGACCCAACCCATGATCCAACTCATGATCAAGTGATCAATTCGGTCTATTGATCCCAAAAGCGTGTATAGCCAGCGGAAAATGTCGATATCGGGTGCTTCAGCGAACAGTCATTAAGAATAACAACTTTAAAGGAGACTTTATGACCGCTATTAGCAGTTTGCCTACCCATTCAGAGCCTGAGCTGGGCTATGGTCAATTACTACAAATTTTATGGCGGCGATCGCCCTGGTTTGTGGGTGCCCTATCTGGCAGTGTCGGCATTGCGGCGATCACGACCCTGTTGCGATCGCCCACCTACCAAAGTTCTATGCAGTTGCTGATAGAACCCAATGTTTCGCAAGCGATTAGTATCAATGCTGATGAAGGCTCGTCTCCAGGCTCTTCTGCTGAGCTAGCGCTTGACTATGTTACACAGCTCAACTTAATGCGCAGTAAACGCTTTGTTGAAGATGTGATTCGTCAGAATCCCAATCTTTGCCCTGGCAGCACTTTAAGTAGTCCGGCCTCAAGCGGCGATCCAGGCGGCGCTCCGAACGGCGCTCAAGGAGACAACTTGAGTGGTTTGCAAAATGGTTTAGATGCCGCCACTCAAAAAGTCTGCGTTGAGGATTTTCGATCCGCGCTAACGCTGGTACAAATTGAAGAAGACAATACCAAAACCCGCATTTTTCAAGCTACTTTTACCAGTGATAGTGCCCCTAAAGCCCAAGAGTCTTTGCAAGCGCTTCAGGAGATATACCTCCAATACAACCAAGATCAACAGGTAAAACGACTTGATGAAGGACTTGCTTTGGTCAATCAACAAATACAGGTCTTAAAGGATGATTTGAACCGTTCTCAGCAGGCACTACAACAGTTTCGCCAGGCAGGCGGCACTATTGATCCAGCGCAGCAGTCATTGGCGGCGGCAGCCGCATTAGAACAACTCAGCCAAAATCGGCAGTTAGTACAGGCTGAATATCGCGAAGCGGCAGCTCAGCGAGCGGCCATTGAATCGGCGCTTTCAGTCGATCCGCAGCAGGCTATGCTGGCAGCGAGGCTGAGCCAGTCGGGTCGCTACCAAACTCTGTTAGATGCGCTGCAAACCAGTGAGTTAGCCCTGTCAGAACGTTTGGCTGTGTACACCGAAGAAGATCCGATCGCGCAAGACCTACAAGCACAGCGCGATCGCCAGGTTGATTTGCTACGGCAAGAAAGCCAGCGACTGCTGGGCCCAGCCGCAGATACCGAAGAGTCTGCATTGCTCTCTAACGGGCAGCTAGGTGAGAGCGGACTAGCGCTCGTGACGGAAATGATTAATACCCAAATTCGACTCAGCGGGTTGGCCGCGCGTGAAACGAGCCTCGCCGAAACCCAACAAGTATTACAACAACAGCTCGACGCGTACCCCGCACTCATTGCCCAGTACGACCGGCTTCAGCCTGATGTAGAAACGCAGCGAGCTTCGCTGACGCAGCTGCTGCAAACCCGGCAAGAGTTGAGTAATGAAATTGCTCAGGGCGGGTTCAAATGGGCGGTGGCTGAGTCGCCCGATCTCGGTCGTAAAATTGCGCCCAACCCGAAGCAAAATTTGGCGCTAGGCGCCATTGCCGGTTTCTTTTTGGGAGGGGTACTGGCCTACAGCCGAGAAGCAATGGATACTGTTGTCCGAACCTCGGAAGACCTCACCAGACAAACAGCACTGCCGCTGTTGGGCGTGCTGCCTGAAACGGATGAGACGGCGGCAAACTTAGCGCAATGGCAGCCGTTCCGAGAATCGATTGATTTCATCTATAAGAATATTCAGCTAGGAACTGCCTTGCTTAAGGACAGTAGCAGTGGCAATTCGCTTCATGTTAATCCCAACGGTAATCCCAATGGCAATTCCAACGGCAATTCCAACGGCAATCCCAACGGCAGTCCCTTGAAATCGGTGATGGTGACTTCTGCCCTGAGCGGTGAAGGGAAAACGCTATTGGCCACTGGGCTGGCGTTGAGTGCGGCGCGATCGCAACAGCGTGTTTTACTCATTGATGCCGACTTGCGCAATCCCTCTTTGCATCATCAGCTTGGGCTCTCTAACCGACAGGGCCTCACCACTTTGCTGACCTCGGCCATTCAGCCCTTACCCGTCAGCGTCTCTTTAGCAGGCACCCAAATCGATATTCTCACAGCCGGCCCTTTTCATGAAGATCCGGTGCGACTGCTGAACTCTCATCGCATGAGAGAGCTGACAGCTGGGTTTGAAACCCAATACGACTTGGTTGTATTTGATACCTCTGCTGTGCTAGGGCGCGTAGATGCCTTGCAGGTGGCCTCATTTTGTCAAGGTGTCGTGGTAATTAGCAGACTCAATCACATTACGCAAAGTCAGATCGCCCAAGCTACGGCCATTTTATCTCGCGTAAACACATTGGGGATTGTTGCCAACAGTTGCCGTACACCCCTATCCCAGGCTAGCGGTGGAACACCCTCAAGTTTGCCAATTCCTGCTCATGCATCTTCCTATTTGTCGGATCGAAAGGGCGCAGTGCCGACGCACACTATCACCTTCCCACCTTAAGTCTCTTTGTTTTCTTCAATGAGTCTCTTTTTATTTTCCCTCTCTCTTCAACTTATTTATCAACTTCTAACTTCCTTATGATCTTATCGACAGCTTTACTAAAAACCCCCAAAATTTTGCCTTTATCACGCGCTAATACCGAAAAACTCGCTTTTTCTGGTCTTGTGTGGCGACAGCAGTGGCTGATGATTCTGAGTTCTCCTTCAGCAAAGGCTTTTCCCGCTATTCCTGCACTGCAAAATGTAGCGTGGTTGCAGGCATGTTTAAAACAATCACCCGTTAAAGCGGTGCGTTTGGATATGACCCTAGAAGAATCTGCGATTAAGACCTGTGCTGATGCCTGCATTAATACAGGTAAGCAGGTTTTTGTCCGACTGCCAGCGGCCTCCTGTCTACCCAAAGCTCGGGCGCCTTATGCCTGGTACTTCAAGCGGGTTGCTGATTGGCTGGTCGCTGCCGGGCTGATCCTGTTTTTAAGTCCGCTGCTGCTGTTATTGGCAGGGTTGGTGTACTTTAATTCACCGGGGCCTATTTTCTTTAAGCAGTGGCGGGTCGGGCAACGCGGTCGCCTATTTCAGATCCTAAAATTTCGGACGATGCGGATGGACGCTGAAGCGTTGCACCATGAGTTAATGGCTGACCAAACAGGATTGCACAAGCTAGAGCAAGATCCTCGGGTGACCAGCGTAGGCCAGTGGCTGCGAAAATACAGTCTAGATGAACTGCCGCAACTGTTCAATGTATTGCGGGGTGAAATGAGCTTGGTGGGGCCTCGGCCGCTGGCGCTGTACGATGCCTTGCGAATTAGTGACAAAAATCGTACCCGGCTGAATGCGTTGCCTGGAATGACTGGATTTTGGCAGGTACAAATGCGATCGCACCAGCGTGATTTAGAAATTGTTAGCCAGCTAGATTTGGATTATTTAAAGACCTGGTCGCCGCTCAAAGATTTTCAGCTGATGTTATTGACCTTTCCGAAAGTACTCAGCGGATTTGGAGCCTTTTGATGATGATTTTAAAAAAACTGTTTAAGTCAAGCCGTTTATGGCAAGATAATGCCCTGATTTTACAAGAGGTTCGGCACTTTCGCTGGGTTGCACTCACTGCCGTTGTCGCGTCTATTTTAGCCGCTGTTTTCGAGGGCTTTGGAATTGGTTTCCTGCTCGGTTTTTTACAAAATCTTGTCGATCAATCCGAGCCCTTTAGCACTGGCATTGGCTGGTTCGACCTTTATATTTTAGGAGTCGAAAAGTCGGAACTCAATCGCCTTTATCGCGTATCTGCGCTAATTTTGCTCAGCGCCGGACTGCGAGCTGTGTTCAACTATCTGTCCTTTCTCTACATCGAAATTTCTAAAGCTCGCTTGGTAAATCAGCTCTACAAACGAATTTTTGAACAACTTCAGGCGCTGAGCCTGAGTTACTTTAATCAGGTGCGGGCGGGCGAAATTATCAACACGCTCACGGCAGAAGTTTCTCAGCTACAGATGGCCATTAACGCCATGGGATTTATTTTTGCTAAGAGCGCGCTGATGCTGGTGTATTTGGCTGTAGCGCTCACTATTTCCTGGCAGCTGTGTGTCATGGCTATATTGTTGTTTAGCCTAGCGGCTGTAGGGCTCTCTACTTTGAACGCTCGGGTGAGAGCTGCGAGCTTTCCGGTTTCGGCTGCTCGGGGCCGGTTTGCCACCCGTGCGACTGAGCTGGTAAACGGCATTCGCACGGTGCAAATCTCTGGCTCACAAGCCTTTGAACGGCAACGATACTACCGAGCCAGTGATGATGTCATGCAAACAACTGTTTTTGCGGTGAAGCAAATTGTTGCAATTAAGCCCCTTGCAGAAGTGGTTGCAACGGCTGTTTTGGTCGGCATTATTATTGTTGGGATGACGCTGTTTGTCGCCCGAGGAACGCTGGAGGTCGCTGCGCTGCTCACGTTTTTGTTTGTGCTTTTTCGGCTGGTGCCAGCCATTAAAGAACTCAACGGCGATTTTGCTCAAATCAGCAGCTTTAAAGGCTCTATTCAAAACATTCAATCGCTGCTCTCGACTGCGGACAAACCATACCTCATCAACGGTTCTTTGCCGTTTCCAGGATTCAAGAATGTCCTTGAAATTGTCGCGGTAGATTTTGGCTATCAGTCGGATAGGCTCATTCTTAAAGATGTCACACTCACGATTAAAAAAGGCCAAACCGTGGCGCTAGTAGGCGCATCTGGGGCAGGAAAAAGTACGCTGGCCGATTTAATTGTGCGTTTGCACGATCCAACTTCTGGCTGCATTTTGCTCGACGGCATCGATCTGCGGAGCTTTGATTTGTGCTCTTTGCGCAATCATCTCGCGGTGGTGAGCCAAGATACGTTTATCTTTAATGGAACGGTGAGAGAGAATATTGCTTATGGGCTGAGCGATGCTACTGAAGCAGATGTCACCCGTGCCGCCCAGTTTGCCAATGCCTTAGAGTTTGTGCAGGCGCTGCCTCAAGGTTTTGAGACTAATTTAGGCGATCGCGGCGTTAGGCTCTCAGGTGGGCAGCGCCAGCGGATTGCGATCGCCCGAGCGGTTCTACGCGACCCGGAAATTTTGATTTTAGACGAAGCCACCAGTGCTTTAGATTCTGTTTCTGAGCAACTGATTCAAACCGCTCTCAAAGCGCTGACAGTGGGCCGCACTGTGATTACAATTGCCCACCGACTCTCAACCATTACTCAGGCTGACAAAGTGGTTGTCCTAGAAGGCGGACAAATTGTCGAACAGGGAAGCTACAGCGAATTGTTGAAGCAGCAAGGCGAACTGTGGAAATACCATCAGCTCCAAATGGCGCAAGGTGTGACACCCGGCGTGACACCAGGTGTGGCGCAAGGTTAAGTAACCCACCCAGCGGTGCTATCACAGCAAACCCTAACAAACATAAAAAAACAACTTACCAGCATCCCTCTGACCCTCTTATCTCTCTCTTAACTGATATGAACATACTGCTAACCATACATGAAACCATGGGCCTAAACTCAGGCGCAGCCGGTAGTACGCTTCGGCTGGGTGAAACTTACCAACAGCTAGGTCATGAGGTGAGCTATTTCTCGATTGACAACCTACCAAAAGCGTTTCAAAAGCTCCCTTTTTATCTCAGAAAGCTAGTATTTCCTGAGTTTTTAGCGGCCTATTTAGTCAACCGCAGGGCTCGATCTTTTGATGTCATTGATGCTTCTACCGGCGATGCTTGGCTGTGGGCCGCGATTTCATCAACTCTCTCACGCATGAGAAAAATATCGCCGTTGCTGGTTACTCGCAGTCATGGGCTAGAGCATATTTATCACCATCAATATTTGGCCGAAGCTCAGCGGGCCATTCATCAGCCTAGCTGGCGCTATCGGTTTTACCGAGGTGGGCTACAGCTGTGGGAAGTAGCGCGATCGCTCAAAGCTGCCGATCAAATTTTTGTGCTCAACCAGCATGAAAAAGACTATATTTCACAGCACCTTAGCGTCCCGGCGGCAAACATTTATCGCGTTAAAAACGGTATGCCGTCGCAGTTCATGCAGCGCCCCTTTGAGCCTGCATTAACCCTGCCAAACGAACCTTTGCGGATTGCGCAGGTAGGTGCTTACGATCCCCGCAAAGGTGTGCAGTATAGTGTGCCTGCCCTCAACCGCTTACTGGTTCGCTATCCCTACTTAGAGGTGAGTTTTTTGGGTACGGCCTGTAGCCTGTGTCCTGATGCCGAGCGGGTATATGCCGACTTTGATCCGGCGGTTCGCGATCGCGTCACCGTCATTCCCCACTATTCACATGAACAGCTGCCCGAGCTGCTCAAAGGACACCACATTAAGCTGTTTCCGACTCTATGCGAGGGATTTAGTAAGGCCCTGATTGAAGGTATGGCCTGCGGACTAGCGCCGGTCACGACTTATTCACCTGGCCCGGCTGATGTGGTTCGCCATGGGCTCGATGGGTTAATGATGCCCGTGCGAGACGAAGAGGCCATTGAGCGAGCATTAACAGAATTGATTTGCGATCGCACCTTGCTTCACGAACTCCGCCAAAACGCCTATGCAACTGCTCAACAATACAGTTGGGAGAGTGCTGCGCGACAGCGGCTATCGCTATATGCCGAAGGTTTAAACAACAAAAGCATGAAAGCCACTCGCTTATCTGTTTCTCATCTGTAAACCCATTTTCTGTTATTTATTCTCTGCAATTTATTCTCTGCAATTTATTCTCTGCAAATCTATTCACAGGTAATTTGCGATGACGCCTACTTCAGAAACCTCTCTGGCAACACCGTCTATAACACCGTCTATAACACCGCCCATAATACTGTCTGTGACAGATCAGCCAGTCGCTGAAACCAAATCTGTTGCAACAGTCCTCACCGAAAGACCGCTTGTTAGCGTCATTATTCCCACCTATGATCGGCTCGATTATTTGAGAGAGGCGATCGCCAGCGCAGTCTCTCAAACCTATACCAACCTTGAAATTATTGTGGCAGACGACTGCGGCCCTGCGAACTCTAAAGAAGTGGTGGATTCATTCCAAGATTCGCGCATCCAATACAAGCGAAACCCTACAAATCTAGGGGTGAGCCTGAATTTGGCGCGTAGCTTTGCGGCTGCCAAAGGCAAATATGTGGCGAGTTTGAACGATGATGATCGCTGGGATCAGCACTTTTTAGAGACGCTCATTCGCCCTTTAGAAGACAATTCAGAACTGGTGCTGGCTTTTTGTGACTACTTCATTATTGATGACGACGGTCATATCAATGAGGCTGCAACCCAAAAACAAACCCAGCGAGAAGGGCGTGCTCAGCTCAGCGAAGGAATCCATCAGCCGTTTAGAAAAATTAGCGTAATGGATCAGGCCGTGTTTACTGCCGCTGCTGCGCTGATTCGCAAAGATGCCGTGAATTGGGCGCAAATATCTGAGGCGGGCGTATTTTACGATTATTACATCGCTTATTTAGCGTCTCGCTCCGGTCAGGGCGCATATTACTGCCCGCAGCGATTGTCTTACTATCGTATTCACGCCACCGGTGAAAACATGATTAGCGGTAAGCACAGTCTCCCTGCTAAAATTCGCAAGGGAAAAGCAGGCGCATTCTGTTACGAACAATTTATAGAAGATCCCAACCTTGCCGCCTACCGCACCTATTTTCAGCATGAATGGGCTCACGCTAATACAACTATTGGGATCGCATTTTTAAGAATGGGCGATCCGCAAAAAGCGCGTACCTACATTCATCGGGCTCTGCAATACCACCGATTTAACTTGCGGACATTAGTGGCCTACAGCTTGAGCTATCTTCCTCAATCGCTGTCTCATTCTTGGGCGAATGTTTCCAATCCAGGGCTGTTTACCAGACCTCGCTAGGGCTGTTGAAGCCCAACATAATAGCCGAACGTCACAGCGTTTTATATCTCGCTGTCCATGCTCAAGGAACCATCAAGCATGCGCTATCCTCCCTCCCTCAACGCTCATTCCCCCAAGCAGTTGCGTCCAGCTATTGCCTGGATCGCCATTATTACCTTCATCCTCCTAACGCTACTGTGTGTTGTGGCGCGTTTGGGCATGGTGCTCAATCTGTTATTTCCAGCCGGTGCGTTAGTCGTCGCGGCCTTGCTGTATGTCCGCTACCCATTAATGTACGTTAGCTTTACTTGGTGGCTTTGGTTTTTGGCAGCCTGGGTAAGACGGCTGGCCGACTTTTACGGGGCCGGATGGACAGATCCGAGCCCAATTTTGCTCGCGCCGCTGCTAGCCACCATGATTAGCGCTATCACTTTCTTGCGATGCATTCGGCATCCCACCGTAGGACTGCCCTTTTTGCTCTGTATAGCCAGTGTTGCCTATGGCTTTTTAGTGGGGATGCTGCTGAATTCACCCCAAACTGTTCTATTGAGTTTTGTCGGATGGAGTGCGCCTGTGTTTTTTGGATTTCATCTGTTTACACATTGGCAACACTATCCTCACTATCGTCAGACGCTACAGCGTACGTTTCTTTGGGGTGTGGTGGTAATGGGCGGCTATGGAATTGTTCAATATCTATTTGCGCCGCCTTGGGATCAGTTTTGGCTGGCGCAAGCGCTCATTCACGATGGGTTTAATTCTGCTGGTGTCCCCGAACCTTTGGGTATTCGGGTTTTTAGTACGCTTAACGCGCCCCAACCGTTTGCCGGAATTATGATGGCAGGCGTGTTGTTGATGCTGACAACTACTAGCAAACTACAGCCACTTGCTGCGACCTTGGGTGCGATCGCCATCCTTCTTTCCTTAGCGCGATCAGCCTGGATAGGGCTAATTGTGGGACTACTGGTATTAATTCCATCGCTGAAGTCTAGCTTGCAAATCCGCCTAATTGGTGGCCTGCTGGCTTTGTTGCTACTCATTGTTCCTATTGTTCAAATAGAGCCTTTTGCTTCTACCATTTTGCCCCGAGTTCAAGGGCTCAGTAATACCCAGGATGTGAGCATACAAGATAGAACCACCGGCTACCAGCAACTCTTGGGAGAAGCCTTTAGCGATATTACTGGCCGTGGCTTAGGATTTAGCCTTGAAAACAACAGCATTGGCAGTCGCGACAGCGGCATTCTCTCGCTGTGGTTCAGCTTGGGTTGGCTGGGTTCGCTACCCTATTTAACAGGCATTTGTTTGCTGTTACTGAGCTTGTTTCAAACCCCCGTAAGCCGGTTCGATTTGTTTGCTAGCGCAGCGCGGGCGATCGCCGTGGGCACCTTTTTGCAAATTGGCCTCAACATCATCACGGCTGGGCAGTTGGCCATGGTGCTGTGGGCTTTTTTAGGTATTGGCATGGCAGCCCGTCAGTATCACACCTATCATCAGCGCCTTCAACAAAATAGCCCTCAGCAGAATACTCTTCCCGGCTTACTTTCCGCCTCCGCTTATCACCAAAACTAAAAAAAATTACCCCTACTAGAAAAAACAATTGCCAACACCAAAAAAACAGTCAACATGAAAGTACAAATTTTTGAACAATTTCACGGCGGGCATTACACCACCTATATCCAGCACTTGCTGCCTCAACTTTTAGCGCAAGGGCACGAAGTGGTGGTCACTCTCACCGCACAGCATCGGGCTTCCAGTGCATTTGTGCAGCAATTGTCCGCCTATGAGGAGGCTGTTCGCTTTGATACTCAGCTTGCTGAGGTTGATCCTCACATTGCGCTGAATCCTCAGTATGTGCTTCGCCATCCGCGCTCAGGTCTGGCCTCTGTTAAGCGACTCTCAAAATTAGTCACAGGCCTGGTAGAGGCGGTTTGGCGTGAGCAGCCCGATTGTTTGATCGTAACAACTGCTGATTTGCAAAACATGCTGATGGCGTTTTACAAAAGACTACGGCAGCCTTTGTTTCCGCCCCATACTCGCACAATTGGGATATTTCATTATGGCTACAGCGGCGCGGTTGAAACGGTGAGCGATCGCCTCAAAAGCTGGATCTATCAAAAAACTTGGCAGCAGTCACCGTTCGACCATCTGTTGCTGGTAAACCCCGTCGCTTATGAATGGGTCAAACAGCACGATTCTCATCTGGCCTCGCGCATATCTCTTGCCGCCGATCCGGTGGCGTCCTTACAGCCCTTTACCCAAGCTGCCGCCCGTCAGCGTTTAGGACTGGCCACTGAAGGTCGATATATTGGCTTTGTCGGCGCGATGGATCACCGAGTGGCTATTCCTGAACTGGTGGCTGCCTACCGCAAGCTGCTGCTAGATGAGAAAACTTCGCTGCTTGGCCCATTCATCAGCGATGGCGTAGCCAATTTGCAACAAACTCGCCTACTGCTAGCAGGCAAACTACACCCCGACTACAAGACCCATATTTTGGCCCACCAGCAAGATCTTATCGACGCGGGCCGACTCATTTTAATGGATCGCTACCTTAGCGTTGAAGAACTCTGTGCAGGCTACCAGGCACTTGATCTTATTACGCCGCTTTATTACAAAAAACCAAATCTCTCTGCCAACTTACTAAAAGCAGTCATGGCAGAGCGCCCTGTAATCGTCAATGACTTTGGCTATACCGGCATGATGACAAAAAGATTCAGGTTAGGTTGGGCCTGTGATGTCCTCAATTCAGATGATTTAACCCAAACATTGCAGCAAGCGTTAACAGGGCATATCAGCTATGCACGGCCAGAAATATTGAGACTCAAACAGTTTCATACGCCTGAAAACTACGCCGCTACGGTCCTAAAAGCCATGCATCCCCAGCCTTCGGTCTACCGACCAACACCCTCTAAATCTTGGCAGTGGGTAACTGCCGCTGCCCCATAGAAGCTGCCCCATAGAAGCTGCCCCATAGAAACAATCTTGAAAATGCGAATTCTGCATCTCCTAAATCACATTCAAAATATTGGCAATGGCATTGTCAATGTTGCTATCGATCTTGCCTGTTTGCAAAGTAAATCAGGTCATGTCGTGGCGATCGCAGCTGGGCAAGGAACCATAGCCGAACGTTGTGATCATGAAACCTACCAACCACTGCTAACAACCTATGGCGTCCACTACTACGACCTCAATCAAAAGAGAAAATTTGCCAATTTATTACAGACGGTTGGTCAATATCGACAGATTATTCAAGACTTTCAGCCCGACATCGTACACACTCACATGATGACAGGCGTTGTGCTGGCCAAAGCACTGCGTTTAGGCAGCGCTTATCGGATTGTCTCTACTGTTCATAACGAGTTTCAGCGCAGCGCTACGCTGATGGGACTAGCCGATCAGGTCATTGCCGTTAGCGATGCGGTCGCTACGGCTATGCACCAGCGAGGTCTCCCCCGCCACAAACTAACAGCCATTCGCAATGCCACCATTGGCAGTCCCCGACAACGACCCCTACAGTCTTACGAGCCTTTGCCGCTAGTGCGACCTGCAATTACCACAGTGGCAGGGCTGACTCCTCGTAAAGGCATTGCAGATCTGATTGAAGGATTTAATCAGGTTGCCGCAACCTCAACCGCGCACCTTTATATCGTAGGAAATGGGCCAAGCAAGGCACAATTTGAGGCGCAAGCGCGGGCCAGTCCATTTGCGTCGCGCATCCATTTTGAAGGGTTTCAGCCCGAGCCTCAGCGCTATTTACGCTCGACAGATATTTTTGTTTTGGCCTCACGCAAAGAGCCGTTTGGCTTGGTTTTAGTAGAAGCTAGAGAGGCCGGATGTGCGATTGTTGCTAGCCGCGTAGATGGCATTCCAGAAGCCCTAGATGGTGGGGCCGCAGGGTTACTCACAGAGCCGGGAAATAGTGATTCTATTGCCGCAGCGTTAAGGAAATTATTAGAAGACGCAGACAGTTTAAAGAGGCTAAAAAAACGGGCTCAGCAAAATCTTGAAGGTCTTAAAGTTGAGCGTATGAACAGTGAGGTTTTAGCTTTATATGCTTCGGTTTTGAAAAACGCTTTGGAATCGCAAAGCGAACCATCTAATGACTGAACAAACGGCTCTCGAACAAATGGCTCTCGAACAAACGGCTCTTAAACAAATGGCTCTTAAACAAATGACTCTCGAACAAATGACTCTCGAACAAATGACTCTTGAGCAAATGACTCTCGAACAAATGGCTGAAGAAACTGGCGACGAGCGGTCAAAAAAGCATGTTGCTTGCTTTATCCCCAACTTGGACGGAGGCGGTGCAGAGCGCGTGATGATTCATTTATCGGAAGGGTTTGTCCATCGTGGATGGCGGGTTGATTTGGTGGTAGACCAAGTTACGGGTGCTTATGCGAGTAAGATTCCTCACACGATAAAACTCATTGATTTACAAGCGCGATCGCACCTTCCGGCTAAGAGAACATTGCCTCAAATTATCACCAAAACCCTAGCTCTCAGGCGCTATCTTCGCGACTATCAGCCCGATGTTTTAATCACCACCCTAGATGTTGTGAATGCTGCCTCTTGGGCGCAACGTTTAGCGGGCGTTTCCACAAAAGTTATTATGGTGGTTCAAACTCATTTGTCTCAGCAGTTTAGCGATCGCCATTCTGCCACCGTTCAAAAAGTGCGATCGCAAATTGTAAAATACTGCTATCCTTGGGCCGATCAAATCGTCGCTGCCTCCCAAGGTGTTGCCGACAACGTTGCGGCCATGATGGATATCTCGGCTGATCAAATTCGAGTCATTTACAACCCAGTTGTGCGTCCTGATCTTGCAACTAAAGCCGCTGAACCGATAGATCATCCTTGGTTTGTTGAAGGCGAAGTGCCCGTACTGCTGGGAGCCGGTCGGCTAGTCAAGCAAAAAGACTTTGCCACGTTAGTTCGCGCTTTTGCCCAAGTGCGTCAGCAGCGGCCCTGTCGGCTGGTTATTATCGGCGATACTGACGAGCGCGAGGCCCATATCAAGCCCGCCCTAGAACAGATGATTCAGGCGCTAAACCTACAGACAGACGTGACTTTTTTGGGTTTTGTTGAAAACCCTTACAAGTATATGGCTCGCGCTCAAGTGTTTGTTTTATCTTCTATTTACGAGGGTTTTGGCAATGTGGTCGCTGAAGCGCTATCGGTCGGCACCTCTGTTGTTGCGACCGACTGCGAAAGCGGCCCTTCTGAAATTTTGGCTCAAGGCCAGTTTGGGCATCTCGTTCCTGTGAAAGACCCCAACGCTTTGGCCGCGGCCATTATCGCTACGCTAGATCAGCCGCAGCCGCCCGAACAGCTCAAAAGCCGCGCCCGAGACTTTACCATCGACACCATTGTGGATCAGTATTGCCAAGTGATGGCCTCATGAAAATTCTGTTTCTCGATCAAAGCGGTCAGCTTGGGGGCGCTGAGCTATGCCTTATTGGATTGGCCAAGCACTACGGCAACGATTGCTTGGTCGGTTTGTTTGCGCCTGGCCCTTTTTCCCAACAGCTTGCAGCGCAGCAAATTCCGGTTGAGGTGCTAGCCGCACAGCCGCTGAATTTTCAAAAACAAAGTGGCACCTTGCAGGCAATGAAATCGCTGGGTCAGCTTTGGCCTTTGGTGCAACGGGTCAGTCGCCTCAGTCGTGAGTACGACTGCATTTATGCCAATACGCAAAAGGCGCTGGTTGTGGGTGCGATCGCGAGTCGCCTCAGCGGCAAACCGCTGGTTTATCACCTTCATGACATTATCTCTTCAGAGCATTTCAGCCGATTTGGCCAGCAGGTGATTGTCACCCTAGCCAACCAGGCCGCGTTGGTCATTGCCAACTCACTCGCCAGTCAATCTGCCTTTATCGCAGCAGGCGGACGCGCCGAGATTACCGAGGTTGTTTATAACGGGTTTGACCTTGCCAAATACTCAGCGGGTGAAATGGCTATTGCGCCGCCTCATTCACTAAAATATGACCGACTAGGCGCTGGCGATGGCTTTGTGGTGGGGCATTTTAGCCGACTCTCTCCCTGGAAGGGCCAGCATGTTTTAATTGATGCTTTGCAACATTGCCCGCCCCAAATCAAGATTGTTTTAGTCGGTAGTGCCTTGTTCGGTGAAGAGTCCTATGTTCAACAGCTTCACACCCAAATTGAAAGATTGGGGCTCGGCGATCGCGTTCAGTTTTTGGGCTTTCGCGCTGATATTCCAGCCATTATGAGTGCTTGCGATTTAATCGCGCATACCTCAACCGCCGCAGAACCCTTTGGGCGAGTGATTGTCGAAGGGATGCTGTGCGATCGCCCGGTCGTCGCAGCCGCAGCCGGAGGCGCTGTAGAAATTGTGCGCCATAGCCAAACAGGATGGCTAACCCCACCGGGCGATGCGCGTAAGCTAGCAGAGATAATCACAACGGTTTATGAGCAGCCTGAGCGGGCCAAGGCGATCGCCCAACGCGGCCAACAAGAGGCGCAAAAAAGGTTTGATCTCAAAACCATTAACCCGCAAATTGACACACTCCTCAGCGCTGTTGTGGCCTGAAAAAACGCAGCTAGAGAAAAGACATCGCGATGACCAGAAAATTCTAGTCACTGCTCAGAATCCTCCTGGCTTTCTTGAGGATCATGCTGGGTAGAATTCGCTAGGGCTGTGGCGATCGCATCCACCACTCTGCCAACTTCCATTACCTCCATTCCCACATCTCCCCGCTTTTGCCCCTTCGGCACCAGCGCCCGCTTAAATCCTAGCTTTGCGGCTTCTTTGAGCCTTAGCTCCATCTGCGATACAGGCCGAATTTGGCCGCCAAGGCCCACTTCCCCAATTAACACCAGTTCGGGGTCAATGATGCGATCGCGAAAACTCGCCGCCACCGCCACCGCCACGCCTAAGTCTGCCGCAGGCTCCGCAACATTCAGCCCACCTGATGAAGCCACATACGCATCTAACTTAGACAGGGGAATCCCCACTCGTTTTTCCAACACCGCTAAAATTTGCAGTAATCTGTTGTATTCAATCCCTGTAGCCGTTCGGCGCGGAGAGCTATAACTCGTCGGACTCACCAAAGACTGTAATTCGACCACCAACGGGCGCGTGCCTTCACAAGCCACAATGGTGGCAACGCCCGGTACATTCTCATCCTGGCTACCCATAAATAGCTCAGAAGGATTCAACACTTCTGCTAACCCCTTGTCCACCATTTCAAACACACCCAGTTCATGGGTTGCGCCAAACCGATTTTTCACCGAGCGCAGCAGACGATGGCTGGCAAATCTATCGCCTTCAAAATACAGCACGGTATCGACTAAGTGCTCAAGCACTTTCGGCCCTGCGATCGCCCCTTCCTTCGTCACATGCCCGACAATAAACAGCGAAATATTCTCTTTTTTAGCCAGCTGCATCAGGGCCGCTGTACATTCTCTCACCTGCGCCACCGATCCCGGCGCTGAGGTCAGCGCCGAATAAAACAACGCCTGAATACTGTCAATAACCGCAACCTTAGGTCGCAAAGACTCTAGCTCTTCTAAAATAATCTCCAGATTGGTCTCTGGCAGCAAATAGAGATTCTCTTGAATATCTGCTGCTTTACTCCCCGTCTGAGCATCGTCTCCAATACCCAAACGCAGTGACCTCAGCTTCACCTGCTGCCCAGACTCCTCCGCACATACATATAAAATGGGCGTCTCCCGAGCCAGCTGATTAGCCGTTTGCAGTAGCAATGTAGATTTGCCAATGCCCGGATCACCGCCTAGCAGCACCAAAGAACCCGGCACAATTCCCCCACCCAACACTCTATCTAGCTCAAAGTAACCCGAAGGAATGCGGGCCTGAGGATGATCTTGAATTTGGTTAAAGGTCAGCGATAGGCGCGGCTGAGCAGGCGCTTTGCGCTTTTGGCTACTGTGCGCATGCGACTTCATGCTAGGTCGAGAGGCACTGGATTCTGCCACCTCTAGCTTTTGCTCTACCAGACAGTTCCAGCTATTGCAGGTTGGGCACTTGCCAAAATACTGACGAGACTCAGCGCCGCAGGCGTTGCACACATAGATAGATCGAGTTTTGGCCATGGGCTCGCAAACGTTAGAAATAAATAGGCATCTGAATTTAGTATAAATGAACTAAATTCTCATAAAGCTTGAAGATAGCTGATTTAATCGATACATTTCTTCGTAATTGCGAACTATCAAATATAAGTTTTATCCACCTCAGTCACCTTAGAGTTTTGTTTGCAATTGTCGCTAAATGCTAACTTTCATAAATCTAAACCCTATATCTAGCCTGATCTCTGGCTTGTGAGTCCTAATTTGGCGCTGTTTACAAACCTGTGTATAAACATTAAGAAACCCTGAAAGCCAACTATGCGAGTAGGTACAGGACGGTCATAAAGCATATAGTTAACTTGTGAAGCACGATTCGCCACGATCTTAGTTAGGAGTTCATAGAACCTTGGACAGCGTTAAGGAAAAAATCTTAGTGGTTGACGACGAAGCCAGTATTCGCCGCATTCTAGAAACTCGCCTTTCCATGATTGGCTATGACGTCGTCACCGCCGCTGACGGAGAAGAAGCGTTAGAGACCTTCCGTAACACCGTTCCTGACTTGGTTGTGCTGGATGTGATGATGCCTAAGCTTGATGGCTACGGCGTCTGCCAGGAGCTGCGTAAAGAGTCGGATATTCCGATTATTATGCTGACGGCCTTGGGCGATGTGGCTGATCGAATCACAGGCCTAGAGCTAGGCGCCGACGACTATGTTGTGAAGCCGTTTTCACCCAAAGAGCTAGAGGCTCGTATTCGTTCTGTCCTGCGCCGAGTTGAAAAAGCAGGCGCTTCAGGAATTCCAAGCTCCGGCGTGATCACTATCAATAACATTCGGATTGATACGAACAAGCGTCAGGTATACAAAGGCGACGAGCGAATTCGCCTCACCGGAATGGAATTTAGCCTGCTAGAACTACTGGTGAGCCGATCCGGCGAGCCCTTCTCTCGCTCTGAGATTTTGCAAGAAGTTTGGGGCTACACACCTGAGCGCCATGTAGATACGCGTGTGGTTGATGTCCATATTTCTCGTCTACGCGCCAAGCTAGAAGATGACCCAAGTAACCCAGAGCTAATTTTGACCGCTCGCGGCACGGGCTATCTGTTTCAGCGGATTGTAGAGCCTGGCGAAGAATAGAGGCAGTAGGTGGACGACCTGACCACAGCAATATTCTGATAGAATTCTTAAAGTTTCTATCAGACAAACTTGTTGGGACATAGCTTTAATGAATTCACCGCAGGTACGCATTGCCGTAGACGCAACCGGAGGCGATTATGCCCCTGGTGAGGTTGTTGCGGGCGCTATCAGAGCGAAGGAAGAGCTGGGCATTGAGGTGATCTTAGTTGGAGATCCACAGCAGATTACGGCATCAGTCGCGCAGCCCGACCTGCTCAGCCAAATTGAGATTGTGCCTGCTGAGGGCATCGTTGAAATGCATGAGGAGCCCTTAAGCGCCCTGCGCCGAAAGCCAAAAGCCTCAATTAATGTCTCTATGGACTTAGTGAAGCAGGGCCGGGCCGATGGCGTTGTTTCGGCGGGCCACTCGGGTGCAGCCATGGCCGCCGCACTGCTCAGGCTAGGGCGCATCAAGGGAATTGATCGGCCTGCGATTGGTGCGGTTTTTCCGACGGTCATTGCCGGTAAGCCTGTTTTAATTTTGGATGTGGGTGCCAATGTAGACTGCCGGCCCAAGTACCTAGAGCAGTTTGCGGTGATGGGCAGCCTTTATTCGCAGTATGTCATCGGCAATGAGTCGCCCAAGGTTGGCCTGCTGAATATTGGCGAAGAGAAAAGTAAGGGCAACGAGGTTGTTATTCAGGTTCACAAAGCCCTGAGCGACTTAGATACCAAGAGCAAGGTCATTAACTTTGTCGGCAATGCCGAAGGGCGAGATGTACTCTCGGGTGACTTTGATGTGATTGTATGTGATGGCTTTACGGGCAATGTGCTGCTGAAGTTTGCTGAGGCAGTCGGTGAGTCGGTGCTGCAAATTTTACGGGAGGAGCTGCCGCAGGGGGTTACGGGCAAGGTGGGCTGCGCCCTGCTGAAAGGTAATCTGAAGCGGATTAAGCAGCGGGTTGACCATGCTGAGCATGGGGGCGGATTACTCCTGGGCGTTGCTGGGGTGGCGGTGATTAGTCACGGTAGCTCCAAAGCACCTTCTATTTACAACGCCATTCGACTGGCCAAAGATGCGGTGGACAATGATGTCATAGATCGCATTAAGGGTCAGTACCAAAAGGTCGCAGCAACTGCCAAAGCCAAAGCAATCAGTGAGTAATACAGATGACGCAGCCAATGACGCAGCCAGCAGGAGCCTTTAACCATCCATTTGGCGTCGCCTTTATCGGCAGCGGTTCAGCCAAGCTTGGGACAACGCTCAGCAATGAGCAGCTCTCACAGGTGGTCGAAACCTCAGATGAATGGATTGCTTCGCGTACGGGCATTCGCCAGCGGCATATTGCCAGTGCTGCTGATTCTATTCGGTCTATCGGTGGCGAGGCGGCGAAGCGGGCGATCGCGCAAGCCAACCTCACCCCTGCTGATATCGATCTGATTATCTTAGCCACCTCTACGCCCGACGACCTGTTTGGATCAGCCTGCCAAATTCAGGCTGAAATCGGGGCCACTCGATCTGTCGCCTTCGACATCACGGCTGCCTGCTCCGGCTTTGTCTTTGCACTGGTCACGGCTGCCCAGTTTATTCGGTCGGGTGTGTATAAAAACGTCGTGGTGGTTGGGGCTGATATTTTATCTCGGCTGACCGATTGGCGCGATCGCCGCACCTGCGTACTCTTTGGTGACGGGGCTGGGGCCATTGTGATGCAGCGTTGTGAAATTGGCGATCGCCTACTCAGCTTTGAAATGCACAGCGATGGCAGTATGAACGACTGCCTCAACGCGGGTTATCAAACCGAGTCTGTTGCTTTAATTGACGACATCACCACTCAAACAGGTCACTTCAACACAGTGACCATGAATGGCCGAGAAGTCTATCGCTTTGCGGTCAACCGAGTTCCTGAAGTCCTTGAAAAATCGCTTTTCCATGCAGGCCTATCGACCGACGATATCGACTGGCTAATTTTGCACCAGGCGAATCAGCGCATTTTAGACGCGGTCGCCAAGCGCTTAGGCATTCCCGCCGAAAAAGTGGTGAGCAACATGGCCAAACATGGCAATACTGACGCCGCTTCTATTCCCATTGCGCTAGATGAATGGGTTCACGCCGGTAAAGTAAAGTCGGGCGATACACTGGCGCTTTCTGGCTTTGGGGCCGGGCTTTCTTGGGGCGCTGCGATTTTAAAGTGGGGTTAGGCCCTGTTACAAGTTTTCCTGAAAAATCGATCTGAGCAAGCTGTGATCTGAGCAAGCTGTGATCTGAGCAGGCCGTGATCTGAGCAGGTGTCCATCTGAGCAAGTGGCCACCTGAGCGGGTATCTACCTGAGCAGGCAACGAGGTGCAGGCAGCAAGAAGAAGCAAGAAGAAGGTAAGAATGAAGACAGGAAGGCAGCGAGGAGCACAAGCAAAAAATACAACAATGCGAACCCAGCATTCTTTCACCCTTCTTCAATACATTCAAAAACATTCAAAAACATTCAAAAAATCAGTCTTTATAGTAGGTAAGCGAGGATTCCTCCAATGACAAAAACAGCGTGGGTATTTCCAGGGCAAGGGTCACAGGCCGTCGGTATGGGAGCAGGCCTCACCGAAGTATGTGCAGATAAGCTTGCTCAAGCGCAAGAGATTTTGGGCTGGTCAGTTCTACCCGTTTGTCAAAATAAAGATAAGTTGACCAGTACCATTTACACGCAGCCTGCACTCTATGTGATTGAATGCGCGCTGAGCGATGTCCTCATGGCTAAGGGGCAGCGCCCCGACATCGTTGCAGGCCACAGCCTGGGCGAATACTCCGCTCTCTACGCTGCTGGCGTCTTCGACTTTGCTGCTGGGCTGCGGCTGGTGAAGCATCGCGCCGAGCTAATGGCTCAGGCGTCATCCGGTTCCATGGCCGCATTAATGGGCTTTAATCGGGAGGAACTAGATGCCAAGCTGGCTGAAACCCCAGGCGTTGTTTTAGCCAATGACAACAATCCAAGTCAGGTGGTGATTTCAGGCACGCCCGAAGCGGTAGATGCCGTTATCGCAGGGATTAAAGCTAAGCGGGCAGTAAAGCTAAACGTCAGTGGCGCGTTTCATTCACCGCTGATGGCTGTTGCTGCCGAAGAATTTGAGCCTGTCCTCTCGCAGGTGCCGTTTCAAACAGCTCAAATACCAGTTCTTTCCAATGTCGATCCTACCCCCGAAACCTCGGCAGACAAGCTCAAGGAACGCCTACGCCAACAAATCACCGGGGCAGTCCGCTGGCGCGAAATTTCCTTAGCGCTGCCCGAGCACGGTATTGACTTAGGGATAGAAATTGGGCCTGGTCAGGTTCTGACCGGATTGATTAAGCGTACCTGTAAGGGTTTGGCGCTTTGGAATGTCAGCGATCTCAACTCTATTGATAATTTGCTTCAGGCCGCTTAGGTCGTTTGGCTGGCCTGATGGGCGGGGGGGATGCTCATTTGCCCCTAATGTCCCTTCAGCCAGAGGGCCAGCGTGAGGATGCCAGTGAAAAACGCGATCGCTGTTTGGTCGGGAAAGTATGCAAAAATCTGAGCATCCTTTTGGTGTGATGATTAATGGCCCAAAATCGTGAACCGTTCGTTAGCCTGGCGCTGTATCACCTATTTAAGTGGTCGGTGGTGAGCCCGGTGCTGCATGGCTATTTGCGTGGTCGCATCTATGGGGGCAAAAGGGTGCCCAAGGAAGGGCCGCTGATTGTGGTGGCCAACCATGCCAGTAATTTTGACCCACCGCTGCTGGCAAGCTGTATGGGCCGTCCGGTGTCGTTTATGGCGAAAGAATCGCTATTTGAAGTGCCTGTGCTGGCTCCGGCGATTCGAGCCTATGGGGCCTATCCGGTTAAACGGGGCTCTGCCGATCGCAGCGCGATTCGAGCGGCCATGACACAGCTGGAAAATGGCTGGGCGGTGGGCATTTTTTTGCAGGGTGTGAGAACGCCGGATGGTCGCGTTCCTGAGCCTAAGCTGGGGGCGGCGCTAATTGCTGCAAAGGCGCAGGTGCCGCTGCTGCCGGTGAGCCTGTGGGGCACTGAAAAAATATTGCAAAAGGGGTCGGCTCTGCCTCGCCCCTGTCCGGTGACAGTCCGCATTGGTGAGGCGATCGCCCCTCCCACGACGACTAAGGATAAAGCCGAACTACAGGCAGTGACTCAGCGCTGTACAGATGAAATTCATGCACTGCATGACCTTGGGCGGTAGGAACCGGTGAACCGGCGCGGTAAAATGCTGATATCAAAGATCGTATGGTCACCGTAATGCTTATTTAAGCGCATTCACCCGAGCATTCCTATCACCCAATCAGCTATGTCAGAGGCCACATCTCAAAACCTATATACAGAACTCAAAAATATGATGGGGCCAGTCCAATGGGACTGGCTAAAGCCCCATGTGCAAAGAGACGCCGTCGTGGTGGTGAATCCTCACTTAGATTTGGCCGAGGTGGGAGTGGCCATTTCAACCGATCATACTCAGGCTGTAGAACGCTGGATTACTGAGCAGCTAATCCTTAAGCCCAATGCTGAACAACTCGCTCGGTGGAGCAAAGAGAACAAATCATTCATCTCTTTGATTGTGCAGCCGTATGTGTTAATTCAAGAGCCCGCCTCCGCTCCAGACTCTTAAATAAAATCTCCCTTACACAATGGCAAACACGCTATGCAAGGCTCCCCGCTTTGGAAATATCTTCGTACCGCTGCTCTTGTTAGATATTTGTTGTTGTTTGCCTGCGGCTGGGCTGCGATTGAGGTTTTAGACTATTTTCAGATGGTAGTGGTGGTGTTTTCCTGTTCTACCATTTTGGCGTTTTTGTTGAGCTACCCGGTTCGCTGGATCAGTCGATTTTTACCTCGTAACTTGGCTGTGTATGTGGTGTTTTTTGTGGCGCTTATGCTCATTGGGGGTATTGTTACCACCATTGGCCTAGCAGTTGTCTCTCAGGGGCAGCCCCTAATTGACAACCTCACTGAGTTTTTAACCTCGCTCACGCCGCACCTAGAAGCCTTGGAAAATACGTTTCAGCGCTGGGGACTACAGGTGGATTTGCAGTCTGTTGGAGCGCAGCTTCGAGACCAAACGATTGGCGTGTTAGGCGCTGGCATTGGATTGTTACAAGCCTTGCTGAGCAATTTTTTGCACGCTCTATTAATCTCCGTGGTAACGCTGTTTATGCTGCTAGATGGCGAACGACTGTGGCAACTGCTGATCAAAAATATGCAGCCTGAAAACCGCGATCGCCTCACCCTCATCGTTCAAAAAAGTCTTCTAGGCTTTTTCTGGGGTAGGCTGCTGCTTTCCACATTTTTTGGAGTATCTACCTTTGTCATTTTTCTGATTTTCAAAGTCCCCTACGCACTGACACTCGCGGTCATTGCGGGGCTATTTGATCTAATTCCCGGCATTGGCGCAACCATTGGCATTGGGTTGATTATGCTCTTTCTACTCTCTCAGAGCATTGCGCTCGCGATCAAGTCGGCGGTTATCTGTATCGTGCTTCAGCAAATCGAAGAAAACTTGCTATTGCCTCGCATTATGAAAGATTCGCTTAATATCAATCCGGTTGTGATGTTTTTCGCGCTTATTGTAGGCGTAAGAATTGCAGGGTTACTGGGTATCTTTCTTTCGATTCCGGTGGCAAGCATTATCGTTAGTCTATTAGAAATTGAAGAAATGAAAGGCGACGTTAGCGATAACATGTCATCAGATTTGATGAAAGAGAATAGATCCTAACCCCTTAGCCTGACTGATGACTGCCATTTTTAAAAATATCTATTGATATCCGATATCATTAGCGCTACAGTAATCTTTGATACATTTTTAAGCCCCCTATACAATCAAACATCATGGTCAAGAAATTAAAGCCCGTTGAACTTTTTCTCTCTTTAGGTTTGGTCGCATCGTTAGCGACAGCCTGTGGCCCTACAGGCGGTGACGAAGTGACTGAGCCCCTAGAAGGTGACGCAGTTGAAAATGTGGAAGAAATGCCTGAAGAGGAAGTAATGCCCGAAGAGGAGGTAATGCCTGAGACTGAAGACGACGAAGGTGGCGAAGGCGGCGAAGGTGGCGAAGGTGGCGAAGGTGGCGAAGGATAAGCGCTATTAGAAGAGTCGAGTTTAGGCTTGTCTAGTCTGTTGATTGACAGTTGATTGACAGTTGATTGAGAGTTGATTGAGATAGGTGGGGAAGTTCGCTTTCCCACCTATATTATTTTGGTTGCTTTGATTTTGCTGAGCTTTCTTTTAAAAACGTACAGAAAGAATGGACAGAAAAAACATACAGAGAATCTATAGCTCGACAGTTTTCATGATTTCTATCAGCTTTTGCTGCATGGCTTCTGTTGCAGAGACAATAATTTCTGAGCGGCGGTAGTCTTGACAGGCTGATAGCGGCGGGAGCGGGTTACCCTCGTAGGTGGTGAGACAATAGCCCATTTCCTGTGCCATCCACGCCAGAGCAGCCGTGTCGATAAACTGAGCGCTGGCTAAAATAACGCCTGCAACTTCGCCCGTGAGCAGACCGTTGATGGGCGGCACGGGTGTTTTTGAGGAATATTCTGTTTTTAGGTCAATGGTGGGAAAGTGCGATCGCACCACAGGGGCAATCGGGCTCAGCAGCGTTCCTAGTAGCACGGTCTCACCCGGATTATCTATCTTTAATGGCTTGCATTGGTCTAGCTCATCATCTAGGCCACCTACAAATGTGCCTTGTCCCCGTAGGGAATAGTAGTAGCAGTTGTTTGCCGGGCTAAGGGCGATCGCCGCTTCAAACTCATCGTCATTAAGCACCGTCATGATCAGTAAATAGTTAGCATGGCCATCCATGTAGTAGCGCGTGCCGTCAATCGGATCTAATGTGATTAAATAGTCTCCTTTTGGCCCCAAATCAATCGCTCTAAAATACTTGGTGTTGTACGACTTTTCATACTCCTCGCCATAAAACCGTGCATTTGGAAACTTAGCGAGCAGCGCAACCTCCATAAAAGTCTGCACAGACAAATCAGCGTCCGTCAGGGCATTCGCAAATAAATTATCGCCGTCGTACTTGTCTGGCAACGCAGCAATCCGCTGTTGAATCTGAGCGGCATAAGCGCCCGCCACTTTTAAAAAAGGCAGCAGCGTAGATAGGATTTCTTTTGGCAAAGGACAAACAGACATAGAAGACTTCCACGAGAACGATTTTTTCAGTATCGCACTCAGTATCGCACTCTAATCAATCAATCCTATCTACCAATATTCGGTCGCCAAGCATTCGGTCGCCAAACATTTGGTTGACGACCGGCCGACGAACGACCTATGAACAAAGTATGAAAAAAGAGAACAGAAAGTGTCACATTTTAGGCAATATAGATTTTCCTAATTCTTTAACTCTGTTCAAAAGTGGGCGGTGTTCGTTTAAAAAGGTGCGTGCGCAGTTGCGACCGGGCATGCCTGAAATGGCTCCGCCGGGATGTGTGCCTGCCCCTGTGAGGTAAAGCCCTTCAACGGGCGTGGTGTAGTTGGCGATTTCTGGCAGCGGGCGGAAAAACACCATTTGATCAAGGGTCATATCGACATGGTAGTAGTTGCCCTTGTATGCACCTAGGCGATCGCCTAATTCAGCTGGGCTTTCTACATTGCGAGCAATAATCGAACGGCTGACATTAGGTGCGTAGGTGGCCAGCTTATCCATCACGCGGTCGGCTACTTTGTTCTTTAGCTCATCTGTCCAACCGGTGCCTGCTAATCCCGTGCCTTCTGCGCCGTTAATTTGGTATGGGGCAAAAAATTCTACCCACAGTGTGTGCTGACCGGGTGGAGCCATGCTCGGGTCGCGCATGGTTGGCACCACCGCGTAAAAGGAAGGATTTTCGTCGGGAATGTTGCCAATAGCCGGCTGCTGATGGGCAATTTCGACTTGGCGAACCGAGTCAGCAATAAGTACTGACCCAATTAGGTACTCATCTCTGTGATGATGAAACTCAAATCGAGGCGCTTCGGAAAGGGCACAGTCAATTCTCAAAATAGTTTCGTTGTTGTTAACGATGCGTCTGTCTAGGCGATCGCCTAGCGCTTTATCAACTGCGGCAACCTCTCCCGGCTCCATCATCTGCAAAAACACCCGCTTAGCATCAATGTTAGAAATCACGCCTAGCTTTGCGCGATATTCTTTGCCACCCTCTACGGCAACGCCTACTGCTCGCTTACCATCCATTAAAATGCGCTTGACATTTTGATCTGTCAAAATGACGCCGCCCTTCGCCTGCACTAGCTTGACCAAAGCCTCCACCAACGCGCCCGTGCCGCCGCGAGGCCTTGCCATGCCGGGCTCGTGACGCATCGACATCATCATGCCGCCCACCGAAATAGTCTTTTGCGAAGGCGGCGCGCCAAACTCTGAGGCGAGGCGAGCTAAGGGCGCACGCAAAAACTCAGAATCAAAATATTCTTCTAACAAATCTTTGGGGCTTGTTAGCATCGTACGAATTAAGTCGAGCGACTTGTGAGGCCCGCCTAGAATGCTCAGCAAGTTTTGAATGCTTTTGATGTCGTAGTTGCCTAAAATATCGAATATTGCCTGAGGCGGTGCGTTAAACACAGGCTGAATGGCTTTCGTAAATCGCTGCCAAAAGTCAATGAATTCTCTGTACTTATCAGCGTCGCGCTGATTGAACTGGGCGATTTCAGCGCAGGTTTTTTCTAAAGACTGGTGCGCCAAAAAATACCTGCCATCAGGATGCGGACAAAAGACAGCCGGATCGCAAAATAGATATTCCAAACCATATTTTCGCAGCTCTAGCTCTTCGACAACCGGGCCTAAATGAATGAACTCATGGTCAATGGCACAGCGGTTGAACCAAAAGCCCGAAGCGGCTTCAGGCATGAGTTCCTCAGTAGTGGCCGCGCCACCTGGAATCGATCGTTTCTCCAACAAGGCAACGCTATAGCCTGCTTTAAGTAAGTAGGCCGCACAGACTAAGCCATTGTGCCCGGCACCGATGATAACAACGTCGTAAGTATCCACAAAAGACATGTCCTTAGCGTTAGTAAAGAAAAAAAGAGGCAGAAAGAAAGATAGAAATAAAAAGAAAGGTAAAAGATTGTTGGAGAGACTACGAACAACAGACTCTATAGCAACCGACCGCCTGCGTTCAGCAATATCTGTGTGGCGGCTTTGACCTCTTCAGTAGAAGCCTCTACCTCTAGCTGATGGTCAGCCGTGGGCGGCGGTGTGGGCCGTGCGCCAGCAAAGAATGAGATGAGCCCTACGCCCAAAGCCCCAAAAAAAGCCCCAACTAGTAAAAACACAGCCAGCAGAGGCCCAGGATAGTTTTGAATCGACGATTGATTGGGAATGCCTTGGGCTGCTAGAAAGATCAGGCCACTGATGCTGAGCCCAATGACGCCCCCAAGACCTGCGGCCTTAGGCGTGTCTTTTTTGATTGTTCTTTGCTGTGGTGTTGACTTACTCAGCGGAGGGATTACCGCGCTCCTAAGGGTAGAGAAAGATTTTTCTCTTAGCTGGCTGTGAGCCTGCTGCAAAGCCTGCTCCGACCCAAACCCTACTAAAATTTGCTGACGAGTTGCCGATGCCATAGGGCGCTTTACCAAAGTGAGGTTAAAGTGTGAGGTTAAAGTGAGGCTGTTGTGTCGCTTTTGCAGCTACACTGGTGCAACTAGTTGCAGCCAGTTGCATGCAGCCAGTTGTGGCCACACTTAGATACTGGTTTAACAACTGTTTCAACTTTAGCCTTCTACCTAGAGGCAGGCATCCCTATGAAATATGGAGAGAGCTTGGCTGATATTCTCACCGGCCTCCAAGCTGCTGATCTCCCAACTGTTGATCTCCTAACTGCTCTTTAACCAACCTGCTCTTTAACCAACCTGCTCTTTAACCAACCTGCTCTTTAACCAACCTGCTCTTTAACCAACCTGCTCTTTGAACTAATCTCTAAACTTAAGAAGGCAGCATGAAGTCACCCTGAACCAACAGGGTTTGGCAGCTTCGGTTTGCGGCCGCTGGTCTAAAATACCTGGTTCCATTCATAAATGGAATATTCTGTCCAAATTCCGTTTATCCAGTAGGGATCGCTTTCTACGAGCTGGCGTATGGTGGCTTCGCTATCGGCCTCGTAAGTGCCAAATACTTTTGTATTGTCGGTAGTAGGCCCTAGAGCGGTGAGCAATCCTTTTTCCTTTTGCTCGGTGAGCCCCTTTAAATGCGCTTCGCGGTAGGGCGATCGCTTCTCTAGCGCATTTTCACAGTAGCTACCCCACATCACAAATTTCGCCATGAGATCCTGATTTTTTTGTAAAACTACGCACTCATCAAATCATATTTACCGAGCGATATGATCTCGAACTACAGATCTCGAATTACCGAATCTCGAACTACAAAATCTCAAATTCAACCCCGTAGGTTTGCACAAGGTTGCAGGTGGTGTGGTCTACCACATTCGTATCACTCAACTCTAGGTTGTAAAAGTTAACAGTGTCACCATCAAAATAGGGACCCGCGTGCCAGGTGCCGACTTCTAGCTTGACAAAGCAGCTGCCCGGAATTTTAAACACTTGAATATCTTCTAGCTGGGGCAAGGCGCTTTCGCTGGGGGGCGCAACGCCCAAAAACCATGTTTTCCCGTCTAAAGCACCCAGGCATTGAGTGCATCCGCTGTGCCTAGTAATTTGGTGGAACCTTCTGCCGCGCTGCTGGAGCTGCATAATGTAAAACCGAGGCGTGCCGTTTTGTAGCTGTAACTGAGCGTCTTGCTCGTTGAAAGGGATGTCGTCGGGCTGGGGATAAATGACCTGGCCGAATCGGCTGAAGGTTTCGGGTGTGATCTCAATGGCTGAGATCGTCTGAGTGGTGGGAGTTGGGGATAAAAAAGAGCGGCTCATATATTTAAAAATAGTCACGAAGTTATAAGAATCGCAGGAAAACTAACCTGCTGGAGCGCTGTATTATTCTAAAGAAAACGGTTACTTTTAGCTCACCTTTAAGCTTCTCAAGCAATTGATTTATGGACGACAAACTAATGCTGATGATTCCGGGGCCTACTCCGGTTCCCGAAAAAGTTCTGCTGGCTATGGCTAAGCACCCGATTGGGCATCGCAGCAGCGAATTTAGTCAGATTATTGCTGAGACAAATGAAAATCTAAAATGGCTTTTTCAGACTAAAAATCCGGTGCTGGCGCTGTGCGCTAGTGGTACTGGCACTATTGAGGCGGCGATTGTTAACTTTTTGAGCACGGGCGATCGCGTGATTGTCGGCAGCAACGGCAAGTTTGGCGATCGCTGGGCCCAAATTGCCAAAGCCTATGGCCTTAATGTGCAAAGCATCACCGCCGAATGGGGCGTTCCGCTTAACCCTGACGATATTGCTAGCGCGCTCCAGGCCGACGGTGATATCAAAGCGGTCATTGTCACCCACAGCGAAACTTCTACAGGCGTGCTAAATGATTTGGAAGCGATTAATAAAGCCGTTAAGGAAAACAGTGATGCCTTAATTATTGTCGATGCGGTCACCAGCCTGGGCTCTCACAACATCCCTGTAGATGAGTGGGGTATAGATGTCATCGGTTCTGGTTCGCAAAAGGGCTTTATGCTACCGCCAGGCATGGGCTTTGTTACTGCTAGCGAGAAGGCTTGGGCAGCATATGAAAAGGCAACGCTACCCAAGTTTTATTTAGATTTAGGCAAATATCGCAAGGCTGCTGATAAAGCCAGCACGCCCTTTACGCCGCCCGTGAACCTTTACTTTGGCATGAAGGTGGCGCTAGAGATGATGAAGGCAGAAGGGTTAGAGAATATTTTTGCGCGGCACACCCGGCACAAGGAAGCGGCTCGCGCTGCCATGAAAGCCATGGGACTACCGCTGTTTGCCCCAGATACGCATGCCAGCCCAGCGGTGACCTCGGTCGTCCCTGACGGCATAGACGCGGAGAAAATTCGCTCAGTGATGAAAAAGCGCTTTGATATTGCCCTCGCAGGCGGTCAAGATCATATGAAGGGCAAGATGTTCCGCATGGGGCATTTGGGATTTGTGAGCGATCGCGATATCCTCTGTGCCATCACCGCCCTCGAAGCCACTCTGCAAGAGTTAGGCTACAAGCCCCCAGCCAGTGGTGTGCTAGCTGCCAGCGAAAGGCTACAAAAAGGATAAGCAGTAGGTTCGGAGCAAGTAGGTTCGGAGCAAGCAGGTTCGGAGCAAGCAGGTTCGGAGCAGGTTTGCTGTATCGGCCTGCTTCTTCGGACCCGCTTCTTTATATCCGCTTCTTTCAACCCACTTTTTTGGACCCGCTTTTATTGAAACCCCCGTATAGAGACACCCACAAGCTAATCGTTCATAATACTGGGGCTTTTGAATCCGAGCTTTTCCATTTCTTCGTGTGGCTTAGTTAATGACGCTTGCTAAAGATTTTTCGCTCTCTGCGGTAATCGCTGGATTTATTACCGTGCTCGTAGGCTTCAGCGGCGCGGGCGTAATTGTATTTAAGGCGGCGCAAGCGTTAGGGGCAACCCCCTCTGAAATTGGCTCGTGGATATGGGCCTTGGGGTGGGGTATGGGGCTCACGAGTGCGATATTATCTTGGCGGTACAAAATGCCCGTGGTCACGGCTTGGTCTACGCCGGGAGCGGCTTTGTTGATTCCAGCGGCGGCAGGCATTTCTATGCCGGAAGCGATTGGGGCTTTTTTAATTTGCGCATTGCTGCTGGCAATTTGCGGGTTTACCGGCTGGTTTGAGCGGGCGATGAACCTAATTCCACTGCCCTTGGCCTCGGCGATGCTCGCAGGCGTGCTGTTGCAGTTTGGCCTGAGTGTGTTTGTTGCCATGCAAACTCAGCTGGTGATGACGTTTGCAATGTTTCTGTTGTATTTAATAATGCGCCATGTGTCGCCGCGCTATGCGGTTTTGGCGCCGCTGGTACTGGGCGTTTTAATTGCGGGCGCACAGGGATTGTTGCAGTTAGATGCCATTCAGTGGCAGCTCGCTCAGCCTATTTTTACGGTTCCTCAGTTTTCGATTAGGGCGACTATTGGCATCGCGATCCCATTGTTTATTGTCACGATGGCGTCTCAAAATGTACCGGGCGTGGCGACTATTCGAGCGTTCGGCTACAATACGCCGATTTCTCCTTTAATTGGTTGGACGGGTGTGGCAACAGTGGTGCTGGCGCCTTTTGGCGCGTTTGCGATTAATCTAGCCGCAATTACAGCCGCGATTTCGATGGGGAGAGAGGCGCATGAAGACCCGGATAAGCGCTATGTGGCGGCGATCGCAGCGGGTGTTTTTTACATTCTCATCGGCATTTTTGGGGCGACGGTGGGCTCTTTATTTGCGGCGCTACCGAATGAATTAGTCGTGGCGATCGCAGGCTTAGCCTTACTAGGCACCATCGGCCAAGGTCTTGTTGTTGCCTTAACCGATGAATCAGGCCGCGAAGCCGCGCTGATTACCTTTTTGGTAACCGCCTCTGGGATGACCCTGTTTGGCATTAGCTCAGCCTTTTGGGGATTAGCGGCAGGCGGGCTAGCAAGTGGCTTACACCAGATGGCCATCTACAAACTGGATTAGGCGACGGAGAGGCACGTCAATCTCATTAGATCCGTGAGTGAGCTTGTAGCCTACGTCATGGATGGTTCGAGAGAGCAGGTAGTCGTTTAAAAGGACTCTAAGCTCCTGCTGCGTTTTGGGTAAAAAGTTAGCAGTGTGGGCTGTTTTGAGATAGCCCGAAAGAAAGGCCGCGCTGACCCACGCCTCCCAAAACTGCGCCCACTGCTCAATATGATCGGCCTGCTCAGGGCGAATCGTGCCGCTTTCAATCTCATTTCTAAAGCCGTTGATAGTGGCGTAATGAATCGACTGAAGCATGTAGGCGACATCTTGAAGGGGCGATCGCTTAATTCGTCGCTCGCTCACGGTGCGATTATCTTCCCCTTCAAAGTCAATCAAAATAAAATCTTTACCGGTGTAGAGCACCTGGCCTAAGTGATAGTCGCCGTGGTAGCGAGTTCTTTCTGCTGTAATTTTACACTCCAGCATTTGGCTAAACCGCTCTAAATACACCTCTTGGTATTCCAACACGCTACTGGCCAATGGCTTTAGCTCGTCGCTTAGCATCCCATTGGGCGCTTTCAAATCGTCACGGAGATGGCGAAAAACCTGGCCAGTAAGATTGCGATTGAACTGGTAGATAGATCGCTGATAAAAGCCGCTAAAGGGCTCGGGTGCAAAGGCCGCATCGGTTGGGTCAGCGGTGAGGGCAATATGGAATTCGGCGGTGCGCTGGCCTAATAGTTTTATATTGGCTAGGTAAGGGCCCATTAAATGAGAAGCTAGGCGTTTTTCTTCGGTGTCTTCATCAAACTCGGCTTGGAGGGTGAGCAAAGGCTCTAGCACAGGCGGCGATTCGGTCATTTCTGGGAATTCAACCGCTACTTGATCAAAGTAGCTGCGAATGTTGTCCAGCGTATATTCCCAGGTTCTTTGCGCACCCGGTAAATATTCTTGCAAAACGCCAACTGTGGCAGATCCGCTTTGACTGCGCTGATCGTTTCGCTGATAAGAGAGATACCCTACAACATTGTTGAAGTTTTTGAATTGTTGATGTCTGCTCAAAAAGCTGCGGATTTCTAAGTCAGGGTTAATGCCGGGTTCTAGCTTGCGGAAAAACTTCAAAATTAGGCTGGTGTTGTTGCCTAGCTCGTCGTCATCGTAAACCACTGAGCTGTTGTTGTAATCACCGGCTAGCGGCACCGCATGGGTAGGCAGGTTGTGGCTGCTCTCGGGGCGCAGTAGTTGGGCCCGTAGCTTACCAGCTGAGCCTTCGTAGGCACCGCTGCTAATGATGGTCTCTAAAATGGTTTTAAGGAAGTCTGGATCGGCGATCGCATCATAGAGTACGCCTTTCTCTACTCGTTCGGCTGCCCGTTCGACGCCCTGCGCCTCTGACATATCTGCCGCTTTTTCTTCTTCGCCAGAGAGCGCTAGCTGGGCTACGAGCATCGGCGAATTTTCACCTATCAGATGAAGGGCCTCTTCACCCACCGCATAGCTGACAAGCAGCATATAGGTCACCGGATCGCCCTGTCGATAATCTACCCGCAGGTTCAGCAGACGAGTGTCGCTATCGGGAATGGCCAAAGACTCTGTTAGCTCGGTTGAGCGAATTCTCTCCGGCTGCCCCTCTAACCAGCTGCGCCGGGTTAAGTAGCTGGTCAACAGTTTTGCGAGCTGCTCTTTGTGCGATGTCGCAAAAATATTTTCCCAGTGATTGAGCTTGATAGTCGGCAGCTGTGATGGAGAAAGCAACGATATCGAGCTAGGCTTAAGCGAAAACCAGTAAAATGCGTATGGCCCAAGGCTCAGGAAGTAGTTGCCATCTTCACCCACATTCGGAAATTCAGTGCGGCCAAAAATTTCAACCAGCGTACGAAACCTAAATGCGCTCAGGTGAAGATTGACACCCTGGACAAACCTGGACAGGTTCGCCACGACCAAAATTTCTTCATCTTCATAGGTGCGCGTAAAGGCCAGCACCTTGCGATTATCAACACTTAGCAGATGAAAGTCTCCCCAACCAAATGCCTTGTAGTGCTGGCGGGTCGCAATGAGTCGCTTTGTCCAATTCAGCAGTGAATTTGGAGCGGCGCGCTGCGCTTCTACATTAATGGTGGTGTAGTGATATTCCGAATCTACAATCAGCGGCAAATACATTTTGTGCGGGTTGGCATGGCTAAAGCCCGCATTGCGATCGGGGCTCCACTGCATAGGGGTGCGCACACCGTTGCGATCGCCCAAATACACATTGTCGCCCATGCCAATTTCATCGCCGTAGTACAGCACAGGCGTCCCTGGCAGCGACAGCAGCAGCCCGTTTAGTAGCTCAATTTGCCTGCGATCATTCTCTAGCAAGGGCACTAACCGCCGCCGAATGCCCAAGTTAATCCGCATTTCCTGATCCTGCGCATACACCCGATACATATAGTCTCGATCTTCATCGGTGACCATTTCTAAGGTGAGCTCGTCGTGATTGCGCAAAAACAATCCCCACTGGCAATTCTCAGGAATTGCGGGCGTCTGCTGCAAAATGTCGATAATTGGAAAGTTGTCCTCCATCCGCAGCGACATAAACAAGCGCGGCATCAGCGGAAAATGGAAGTTCATATGGCACTCATCGCCATCGCCATAGTAGGCAGCGGCATCTTCAGGCCATTGGTTTGCTTCTGCAAGCAGCATTCGACCCTCATAGCGATCGTCCACATACTTGCGCATTTTTTTTAAAAACTCATGCGTTTCAGGCAGGTTTTCGCAGCTAGAGCCCTCTCGCTCGTACAGATAGGGCACCGCGTCCATCCGCAGCCCATCTACTCCCATTTCAAGCCAAAAGTCGAGCACTTCAAACACGGCCTGCTGCACTGCCGGATTGTCGTAGTTAAGATCCGGCTGATGCGAGTAAAATCGGTGCCAAAAATAAGCCTTAGCGACCGGGTCCCAAGTCCAGTTTGAGGTTTCAAAATCCTGGAAAATAATTCGAGTGCCTTCGTACTTGTCGGTACTGTCGCTCCACACGTAAAAGTCGCGCTCGGAGCTACCCGCGGGGGCCATGCGAGCCCGCTGAAACCAGGGATGCTGGTCAGAAGTATGGTTGACAATCAGCTCGATAATGACGCGAATATCTCGTTGATGAGCGGCGTTTAAAAAGTGCTTAAAGTCTTCAATGGTGCCGTAGATGGGGTTGACTGACTTGTAATCGGAAATATCGTAGCCGTCATCCCGTAAGGGTGACGGGAAAAAGGGCAGTAACCATAGCGCACTCACGCCTAGCTCTTGCAGATAGTCCAGCTTTTCGGTGAGTCCTTGAAAGTCGCCGATACCGTCACCATTGCTATCGGCAAAAGCCCGTACGGGCACTTCGTAAATGACGGCGTTTTTGAACCAAAGTGGGCTGTTGTCTAAGGCCATGTGGGATCAGGTAGGTGGCTATAGGTGGCTATGGATATTGTTGACGACGGTTTTAATGACGCTGCGAACGAAATACGATTGAATGCAATTAAATGCAATTGACTCAATGTAATTGACTCAATGTAATTGACTGAACGTAATTGACTCAAGCAATTGACTGAACGCAATTGACTGAATGCAATTGACTAAAATGCAATCTTTCCAGGTTAGGGCAAACTCAGCTGCGATCTGTCTTACAAAAGATAGAAATACCAAAAGGTAGAGTAAAGATAGAGATAGAAAAATAGCAATGCGTTGCCCTATCCCCTCTTTTTTCTGCCTCCAAACAAACTCATTAATAGCGCAGTTCCGGCCATTCCCAACCCTAAAGCAAAGGCCAGCCAAATACCTACTGGGAGCGCGACTGTTTCGGCTCTAAAAAACGTGATAGAAAGCAAGGTTGCATTCTGAACAGAGAGAATGGCGATCGCGACGACTAATATCGCTGGAATAATTGCCACCAATAGCTTCACCATTGCCCTAGCGCCTTACTTCAGTAAAATGACTGTTACTAGCATCATAATCGCTACAGGCTTAGCTGAGGCGGGTTGGTCTGATCCTGTGTAATTTCCAGATAGATATGCTCTAGGCCAACTCGATGGCGAGAAATAGAATCTACCGTGAGGCCCGAAAAACGACTGAGCAATTCAGGTAGTTCAAGCAGCTCGGGTATCCAAAAAGCCAGGTCGTTGCCGTAGCGGCGAGGCGTAAAGCCATGGGACTTGGCGCGGGCGATCGCCTCATTTTCATCCTGGGTTTCAATCACCACCACTTCAGCCGCTGGAATGCGTTTGCGCAGGGTTTCTAAGGTGCCTTCAGCAAGGAGTTCGCCTTGCTTGATAATGCCAATGCGATCGCACAATCGCTCTACTTCATCGAGCAAATGCGTCGTGAGCAGCACTGTAACGCCCTGCTGCTTAAGCTGGCGAATGAGCTCCCACACTTCGTAGCGGGCCTCAATGTCGAGCCCTGTTGAAGGCTCATCAAGCACCACCAACTTGGGCTGGTGAATAATGGCCGCCGCTAGGCTCAGCCGTCGTTGCATGCCCCCGCTCAAGTCGCCCACCACATCATTGGCTCTATCGGCCAAGTTAACCGCTTTTAAGCAGTCATGCACACGATCAGGCAATTCTAGGCGGCTAATGCCGTAAATGCGAGCCAAAAAAGACAGCGTTTCACGACAAGTCAGGCTCTGATAGAGCAGGTTTTGCTGCGGCATCACTCCCACCAGCAGCTTAGTCGCCGCCGAAACGGGCTGACCCTTGAGCAAAATTTCACCGCTGTCTGGCTTTAGCAGGCCGCACAGCATGTTTAGTGCGGTGGTTTTACCGGCACCATTGGGGCCGAGCAGGCCGTAGATTTCGCCGGGGGGTAAGTGCAGTGATAAATTGTTAAGCGCTTGCCGCTGGCCGAACCGTTTTGAAAGGCTAGAAATTTTGAGCATAGGGACTACCGGCAAAACAACAGCAGCCGGTCGGTTAGCGGCTGGCAGTATCATGCCTTGGGTTGGGAGTGGGGTCTGTGATCGGTAGGACAGTTTATCGGCGATCGCCTAGAACGACGGCTGCTCGGCTAGCTTAGCCGAGTCTAAAACTCAATCCCAGCCTGGGCTTTAATGCCTTGCGTTTTGAAGGGATGCTTAATTAAGGTCATTTCGGTCACGAGGTCGGCGCGGTCAATGACTTCGGGCGGTGCGCCGCGTCCTGTGAGAATGACATGGCTCATTTCGGGCTTTTCATCTAGCCCAGCGAGAACCTGCTCAACTGAAAGATAGCCGAGCTTGAGCGCGATGTTGACTTCATCGAGTAAAACGGTGCGGTAGTTCGTATCGCGGATATAGGTAAGAGCTTTTTCCCAGGCGGCTTGGGCGGTTTTGATATCTCTGTCGCGATCTTGGGTTTCCCAGGTAAAGCCTTCGCCCATGGCATGGAACTGCAATTGATCGGGCCAATGGCTAAGGGCCGCTTTTTCGGCAGGCTCCCAGCCGCCTTTGATAAATTGCACAATGGCCACATTAAAGCCATGACCGAGCGATCGCAGCACAATTCCCAGTCCGGCAGTTGTTTTGCCCTTGCCGTTCCCGGTATTGACAACAATCAGTCCTTTTTCAATCTTGCGCTCAGCAAGGCGCTGATCTTGAACTTCTTTGCGCCGCTCCATTTTTCGTTTGTACTGCGCTTCACTAAGGCCCTTTTGGGTCGCTTCTTCATCTAGCTGAATGGCTGTGTGATCGAGTTCAGTTGGGCTGGGGCTGTTAGGCGAGGTCGTCATGGGTGCAGAGTATCCAAAAAAAAGGGAAATTAGCGGTGGGCTGAGACTGGTTTGAGATTCTTACGATTGAGCTTTCAGTTCACACTGAGCCTAGATGCGATAATACAAGACATGTCGTCTTTTCCATGGGAAAAGACAAGGGCGGGCATTTGATCTGCCACTATTATCTTTCATCACTTTATTCAGCATGACCCTCAAGCGTATTGTCCTGTCTTTTTTAACGTTGATTGTGGCATTGCAAATGGGCGCTTCGCTCATCGGCAGCCTGGGGGAGCCACAGGTCGGAAATCAGCTACAGCTATACCAAACTGACCTGCTGGTGCAGGCTAGCAGCTGGGATGGCAGTGGCCTACCGGAGAATGAAGTGCAGCAGTTTCGCAGCGCTGTGTTTGGCGAAAATGCGCTTGAAAGTGCAACCGAGCAATATTTAGAAGTGCGTCAAGATTCGGCTACTGGGCTATTGCGCTTGCAAAAGCAGCTGGCAGATTCACCGCGACCGAATGGTCAATCACAACAGCCGGATGGCCAATTAGCAGATCCAGCAGACCCAGCAGACCCAGCAGACCCAGACAGTTCTGTATCAGCGGCTAATGCCCAAGCCAATGCCCAAGCCAATGCCCAATTGATGGCGATCGCCCAAAGCCAGCAGCAGCTAATCGAGCAGGTGGATCTACGGCTGGGGCTGTTGAAAGTGGCGCAGGGTGAAGTGGATGAGGCGATCGCAACTTGGCAGCGTATTACGGCCAACGCAGGCCCACAAGCGACAGCGGCCAGCGTATTGATAGACCTTTGGCAAACGCCACCTGTCCTTAGACCCCAGACGCCCTTAGTCATTGACAACGCGCTGAAAGGATGGCTGCATGATAGTGCCTTGGAGCGGCTGTATACCCTAGAAAATAAGACCGACCCGTTGGCGCAGCTACAGCAGGAAAAACGCGATCGCGCAGAACAAAAGCTGATTCAGCTCAGCATTGTAGGGCTACTGCCTTCTTTTGGTGGGCTGTTGGGTACCGCTGGCCTGATTGCCCTGGTCGGTCAACGGGTGCTCAAAGGGAAGGGGGCTGTTTTGGCCGTGCCTGAAGGACAGTGGGAAGTGCCCTGGGACTGGGAGGTCATCTGGCAGGTCGTGGTAGGGGGGTTCTTATTTGTCGGGCAAATTGCGCTGCCGCTGATGCTGCGGCTAGGATTGGATATCAGTCAGTCGCTGCGAATGGCGCAGGAAGTGGCTTTTGCCAATGCAGACTGGGCCTTGGCGCTCACCAGCCGAGGTAAAGCGCTGTACTCATTAGTGTTTTATTTATTAATGGCGGTTAGCACTTTGGGGGTGCTGTATTGGTCAATCAGGCCCTATTCGCCGCTGCCTAAAGACTGGTTTCGGATCAGGCTAGGGGGCAAATGGCCGCTGTGGGGCCTGGGTAGCTACCTCATTGCGCTGCCGCTCATGCTGGCAATTTCACTGCTTAATCAACAACTATGGCAGGGACAAGGCGGCAATAACCCAATTTTGCAGCTAGTGCTAGAAGAGCGCGACCCTGTGGCGCTTGGCATGTTTTTCTTTACGGCAGCGGTCGCTGCACCCGTGTTTGAAGAAATTTTGTTCAGAGGTTTTTTACTGCCCTCTTTAACGCGCTATATGCCCATTTGGGGAGCCATTGGCCTAAGCAGCCTAATTTTTTCAGCGGCGCATTTAAGTTTTTCAGAGGTATTGCCGCTGACAGTATTGGGGACGATTTTAGGGTTTGCTTATGTGCGATCGCAAAATCTACTGTCTTCAATTTTGCTGCACAGCACCTGGAACAGCGTCACGATGCTTGGCTTGTTCTTGTTAGGCAGTAGCTAAGCCAGTAGCTGAATCACTTGCTAAGCCAGCAGCCAAGTCAGTAGCTGAATAAGTTGCTAAGTGAATTGATCAGAGCCGTCGTATGGTGTTACCTATCACCATCGCGATCTGTTTGGGTCTGTTCATTGAAGCCGCCAAGTAAGACCAACGGTTGCTCCATGATCGCGCCACACTTGGCAGTTAAGGATCATGCCTTCTAAGAAAGACACCCTCAAAGCAGTTTGGAGCCGATATCGCCAAGAATATCTAAATCTTGTCACCGATTTAGAACAAATGGTTGTCGTGGTGCCGAGCGATATCACAGATCTTCGGTTAAAGATAGCAGACGATCCCGCTGTACTGAACTTAGCCAAGCAGGCCATTCATACCTTAAAAGGCGCACTGGGTAGCTTTGGGTTTAGGGAGCTTTCTGGGGCTTCAGCTCAGGCTGAAAGGCTCATTTCTACTGCTGCTCAGCTCACGGGCGAACAGATCTGGCAGCTCAGCGAGCTAATCGCGCAGCTACGATCTACGCTAGAAGCCGCCTCAGACCCCGCCTCGGCCACCCTTGCGCTCAAAGATCTGACCAGGCAGTCCTCAAAGAGTTGTGACTGGCTGATTGTCAGTTGCGATATGGAACTCACTGAAGATGTGATTCACCAGTCTTCGGTGTGGCGGTTAGATACTCGCGTGGCGACTACTGCATCAGAAGCCTGGGCGGTACTCAGCCAGCACTCGCCGGACGTCATTGTGCTGGATCTTGACTGCATTCTCGACTGTGTTGATGAGCCTTGCGGGCTCGACTTTTTACATGAGCTAATGCTTCAGCATCCTACGGTCTCTACGATTGTGATGAGTGCGCATGATTCGCTGAGCGATCGCATTCAGGCCATTCGCGCGGGCGCTTGCACCTTCTTAGCAAAGCCCGTAACGTCGGTTCAGGTGGTAGAAACGGTGACAAATCGGCTGGCCCAGCGAACACAGCCTACCGCTCGTATTGTCGCCCTAGATGATGATCCTGCTATTTTATTGGGTTTGAAGCGATTGCTCACACCGTTAGGATTTCAGCTTACGCTTGTGTCAGACCCGCTACAGCTGTGGGAGGCCATTGAGAAAACGGTGCCCGATTTGCTCATTCTGGATATTGAAATCCCTGAATTTAGCGGTATAGAGCTTTGTAAAGTCATTCGTAGCGACCCTAAGCTGGCCCAGCTGCCCATTTTGTTTTTATCGGCCCACAGCGATGCTGAAATGGTTTCTCAGGTATTTGAATGCGGCGCTGATGACTATGTCAGCAAGCCGATTGTAGGCCCCGCGTTGGTGACTCGCATATTAAACCGGATGGAGCGACGGCGGCTACTGCAAAAGCTGGCAGAAACGGATGACCTGACGGGGCTCAGTCGCAGGCGACAAGCGGTGGAGGTACTAGAGCGATCGCTCAAACTCGCCTCTCGGCAAAAAACAACTGTGTGCTTAGCCATTTTGGATCTAGACGACTTTAAACAAATCAACGACCACTACGGACATGAGATCGGAGACAAGGTATTAAAAACGCTAGGCGACTATCTACGACAAACCTTTAGAGGAGAAGATATCGTGGCGCGCTGGGGCGGAGAAGAATTTATGGTGGGCCTGTATGGTACGCCGAAAAACATTGCCGTTGAAAGATTGGAACGATTTTTACGTGCGTTTTTTCAACATATTTTTCAGGGCGTTTTGCAGGGCAACAATCAGCAGCGCTTTCAGGTGAGCTTTAGCGGCGGCGTAGCGGTTTATCCAACCGATGGAACCAGCGTACAGCAGCTTTATCGCTGCGCCGACCAAGCATTATACCAAGCCAAAGCCGCTGGCCGTAGTCGCATTCTGCCAGCAGAATCTACCCAGAGCAGTTGCTTAGAGGGCTAGACAGGCTGGCTATATAGTCTGGCTATATAGGCGGCTGGCTAGATAGAGCGCTAATCCTCATCCTGAGGAGGCCAGTCATCGTCGGTATCTTCTTGGGAGACTTCAGGCGCTGCGCTGCTGCTCATACTTTGACTACCTGCGCCTCGACTGCTGCCTACCGTCTGAGTGCTTGGCTGAGTACTGACCTGAGGCGAAGGCCGATCAAATGCGCTAACCGTGGGTGGGGTTGAGGCTGAAGCGGATGTCGAAGGGGACGCTGTAGCAGGCGTCGCAGGAGGCTGGGCAGCGGGCTTAATGACGTTGGCTGTGCGTTGAACGGCGGGCATTTCTTCGGGCTCAATGCCGAGCTGCTCGCGCGCTTGATTCAAGAGGTAGGCAATGCCAGTGCGTCCGGTGTCAAGCAGGCTTTTGCCCTTGTCGGTAATAGACTGGGCGTCAGTAGGGGTGCTTGCTGCGTCGCCAGAGCTGTCTATCCATTCACGGATGCTTTTGCCAGCACGGACGGATGTATCGCTAAACCAAGCACCGAATACAAATACTGAGCAAATGATCAGCCAAATCAGCTGGGAAATTTCTTTAAGGATATTGCCGGTTAGATTCAATGCCTTTTGGTAGGTTTCAGCTGTTTCATCAGAAAACAGCAAATCCCATAGCTCGGAGGCTTTTATTTGAATGCGATCCATAGGTTTAACGGCGATAGGTTTAACAGCGATAGGTTTAACAGATGATTGAATCAAGCCGGTGGGTAATGGGCCTCAGATGAGTTGTCGGCTGAGTTACCCGCCCCATACTTTTTGTAGAACGGTCTGTGGCTCAATGTCTGTAATTTTACCGGTAGGAGACGAAATACCCAAAAACCGAGTTTCTTCACCTTCGGTAGGTGGCAGCATTTCTTCTGGCTGGTTACTGCCAAAGAGCGCCAGTGTAAACACTTTTAGGGCCACTGCTAGCTGCATGATGTGACTATCAGGGCTAATGGCCAGATCAGCCCCTGCAATGAAGGCGGCGGTTTGCCCTAAGTTGGTCGCGGTCGCTACGACTAGCTCGGAGTCTGCCTGTTTGAGTTGGTTAACCTGCTCGGCACTATCATTGGTTTGGAGCACGACCACCGGTAAGTTGGGTTGCTTGGCGCGAAAGTCTTTAATTAACGCCTGCCAGCTAGGGGTGGGATAGCTGGCTGCGCGATCGCCTATCCCTGTTGCAGGGCCGGGATACATCAAAACATAGCCGTTTTTTAACTGAAGGCGATCGCGCAGTGCATTGGCCCAGGCAATATCCCCTTCTGGCACATTAATCGTTGGCAGTGCGGTAGGCGTATTGATATTAATGGCGCTGAGCAAGTCGTGGTAGCGCTCGGCCTGATACTGAGGCTTGCCTGCTTGCGACTTGTCAGGCACAAGTGCGGTGTAAAACCAAGGTGTACGAGTGGTGTCGTAGGTGATACGAGTTGGGACGCCGCTGAGCCATAGCAGCAGTCCGGTGCCCCATTTGGTATTGCTAGAGATCGCGACTTCGTATTCGCGATCGCGAATCAGTCCTAGCAGGTTGGCCCAATCAGAAGGGCTAGTCGTTCCTGAAAAAGCGAACGGCAGCACGGTATCTACAATTTTTGAGACTCGATAGGCGGCGACCGCCTTAGGCTCAGCGACAACAGCAATTTCGGCTTTGGAATATACCTTTTTGATATCTTCTAAGACCGGGAAAAATAAAAGCTGATCGCTGATGCCACCAGGAACTAGAGCCAGTATGCGCATGCGGGTTAAAGTCTATGGTTTTATCCGTTCACCATTCTAGGGGACGCTGGGAAGCTTAACGTCATTCCACAGGAAATAAAATAGAAATGGCTAAATATTGATTAGTCCGGTATTCTGCACTACCGTTCGAGTGCAAAGATAAACACTAAACCTTATGCATCTTTTAATTCCAGCGGCGGGGGTAGGGCGGCGAATGGGCAGCGATCGCAACAAGCTCCTCATGCCTCTTATCAACCAGCCCATTTTGGCTTGGACACTTCAGGCCGCCGCTGCCGCTCGCAGCATTCAATGGATTGGCATCATCTGTCAGCCTATTGACCATCCAGATATTGAAGCCATCATCCACAGCTTAACCCAGCAAAAAATGCTGCAAAAGCCTACAGTACTCATTCCAGGGGGCGACACTCGCCAAGCCTCGGTATACAACGGGCTCCAAGCACTGCCAGCCGCCGCCACCCATGTCCTCATTCACGATGGCGCCCGCTGCCTTGCCACCCCCGCCCTGTTTGACCGCTGCAACGAAGCAACCCTTACCATGCCCGGCTTCATTGCAGCAGTGCCCGTTAAAGACACCATTAAGCAAATCAATGCGCAAAGAATCATTACTCATACGCCTGATCGGGATCAGCTATGGGCCGCGCAAACGCCTCAAGGCTTTGAGGTAGCGCTACTCAAAAAATGTCACGACCAAGGGCAAAATCAAGGATGGCAAGTGACCGATGACGCCGCGCTGCTAGAGAAATGCGGCATTCCGGTGAGCATTGTAGAAGGCGAAGAAACGAACCTAAAGGTAACGACGCCTGTTGATTTGGCGATCGCGCAGTTTATTCTTCAGCAGCGAACATCCGAGCCTGAGGGATAAATTCTCAGCCGCAAAAAATCAGCTGCAAACAGCAAGTCCTACGGCAAATACAAACGCATACATAAAGCACATATATAAAAACTCTTTCGCCTGCTGACTGTTTGAAAATTAGTCAGCAGGCGAAGGAGATTTTAAAAAATGTTTATATTGAAAATGTCTGCATCTAAAAAGATATGGCCCCCATAAAAGGTGACCCACCGCGTTATGGCATCGCTTTATAGGTCGCCGCCTCGAAGGGCTAACAAAAACACGACAGCAGGGCCAGAAATAACCACCAACGCCAGCATTGTGAGCTGACCGATCAAAACGAAATCAATTCCACTCAGAATAGAAAGTGGGTTGCCCAAACTTAAAGCTAAAAGAGCCATTTATCCTCCGAACGGTTCCAGTCGAACCACATTGAGACAATCTTATACTGCTACGCATTGTACCTTTTGAAGGCAGTCGGGGTTAAACTTTGTTTACAAAATTCTAAGGTTTATCATGCTTGCTGATTCCTGTGGCGTCTTCACCTGAGAAGCTTGCCTGAAAAGCTTTTCAGCGGGCCACTCGGCTGCGGCAAGCTTCACTTGGCTGCGGTAGACTAAAGTGCCCTAGCAATCACTCCAACTTCCCAATTAATCCGATAATTAATCCGGTAATCCGACTTGATTCTAAATAACCCGAAATAATCATGGCTACCTGGCAGTGCGTTAAAAGCTGCGGTGCTTGCTGCCAGCTTGACCCCGCAGATCGTCCCGACCTTTCCGATTATCTTTCACCCACAGAGCTATCGCTTTATATGAGCATGGTGGGCGAAGATGGATGGTGCATTAACTACGACAAGTCTCAGCGTGAATGCACTATCTACGAAGATCGGCCCAGCTTTTGCCGAGTACAGCCTGACACCTTTCAAAAGCTATATGACATCTCTCCGACAGACCTCAATGACTTTGCAATTGAGTGCTGCGAGCAGCAAATCTCAGGGGTTTATGGCAATCACAGCGAAGAAATGACCCGTTTTTATCAGGCCGTTGGCATAGAAAGTAAACTCATAGAACTAACCGCAGAGCCGGAGACGATTTCTGAGGAATGAGCCGAATACGTTGCGCTTATGGGCTTCTTTGCAGATAATGAAAGAAATATGAAAAGCCCTCAACATTGTGATTGCTCCTGAACCCATTATTCAAGAACCGTCAATAGCAGACAGCGCAACCCATCGGCCCCCTGAAAATATTCCTGAAGCCAAGAGTGAAGATAATATCGTTGCGAATGCCGCTGTTCCGAATAATGCAGGGGCTTTTTGGGTTGTTTTCCTATCTACCTTTATCACTATTTTTCTAGCCGAGCTAGGGGATAAAACCCAGCTTGCCACGCTGCTCCTAAGCGCAGAGTCTCAGTCACCCTTGGTCGTTTTTTTTGGGGCAGGGCTGGCGCTGGTTGCCACAAGCCTCATTGGCGTGCTGTTAGGGCAGTGGCTTTCTAAGCGCATACCCGAAGAGACGCTCGATACCTGTGCCGGAATTTTGCTACTGCTCATCACCATTGGCTTGGTCGGCGATATCGTTGGGCATTAGCTCGGGCATTGGATATTAGACATACTGTAGAACATTGATTTGTAGAGCATTGACTGAAGAGTCCTTAAAGTCATCGGTTTAAGACAATGGATTTCAAGCTGTTTGTAGTGAGTTTTGTGACGGTGTTTGTGTCGGAGCTAGGAGATAAAAGTCAGCTAGCAGCGATCGCACTAGGTGGCTCTTCTCCTTCGCCCAAAGTCGTCTTTCTGGGCTCAGCGAGTGCGCTGCTGCTAGCGTCGTTTTTGTCAGTGCTGTTGGGGGAGAGTACGGCGCTGCTGCTTCCAGAAAAAGTGGTGAAAGGTGTTGCCGCAATTGGGTTTGGGCTGCTCGCTGTACGGCTGCTGTGGCCTGAGTCCGAAGCGTCTGAATGACGGTCTCTGATTGAGATTGCCCTTGGGTATTGCACACTCACGCTACAGTTAAAATAATCATTAAATGACTCGGCCAAAAGCCGCAGCACAGCCTTTCTGTTTTCCCCTCCGTCTTGCCCTCAACCGACCGTAAGCGCCGATGACAGCCTCTCCTCCCTCCAAATCGTCAGATTCTTCCGTTCCTATGACCTTTTCTGCCCCTTTAGTGCCTGACCCCCAAGCGACGACGCCAGAAGCCATTGAAACCCTCAAAATGCAGCTGCGCCGCAAAGAAGGCAGCTGGGTAGAGTGGGGCAAAGCCTGCAACACGCTACAGAAAACAGGCATGAAGCCTCAGGACATATTTGAGGCGACTGGGTTTGAGCCCATTCAGCAAAATCAGCTAATCGCGGCCTCGCAGGTGTTTGACTCTATGGTAGAAGGGGGCGTGAGTGAGCAGGCCAAGGCTCATTACGAAACCCGAGGCAGTGACAGCCTTTATGAATTTAGAATTTTGCCTAAGGACATTCGGGCCGAGGCGGCAGACTTTGCTTATAGCAATAATCTAGATAGCGATCAGGTCAAAGATATTGTCAAAGGGTTGAGAGACTATTCCTACAGCGCAACGCCGCCCGCAGGTTTTGCGAAGACGATGGGAGATGCGGCAGCTTACCACTACTGGCGACTGGCTCGGCAGCAGGGAGATTTGCAGGCGCGATCGCGTCTCATTGCCCAAAGTCTACGCTTTGTCACCAGCGACAGCGCCCGCAGCCAAATTGAAAAGCTGCTGATCGACTTCTCCGTCGTCAAAGAAAAAAAAGCGCCCCGACTTCCCCTTTTTCGCCTAGAAAACGAAGCTGACTCGCCGGTCATTATGCCCGTGGCCGGGCAAATGCCCCTCCCAACAGACGACTACAAGACCGTTCCGGCTATAGAACCGACCGAGCCCTTCGGCATGGTGAAGTTTTCGGGCACGGGTGCATGGGTGCCGGTTCCTGGCTGGCAGGTTATTCTCAAAGCAGAAGATCCGATTGCGTTACTCGTGCTGTGTCGTGACCTGCCTAACGCGCCTGACAATATTTCTGCTACCGAACAGCTCATGGTGGTGGTTGATCGAGCCAAGCGAGAATGGAACGAGTTTGACTACTTTGTGGTCGATGCTGACGGTCAGCTAGAAATTCGCTGGTTTGACGAAGCGCCCGCTATGCCCCTGTTAGGCGGTGTGGTGCTCATTATGCGACCCAAAAAAATATTCGACGAAAACTATACTCACGAACTCTGGCAGCTCGACGAGTAGTCATTGGTTGGCTCACCTAATAAAATAGATATATCTGCCTAGAGGAACGATCGATGGCTATAGAGCGCCGCCTCGCGCGAGACATGTTCAACGAAAATGCAATCGTAGAACTCCGTCAGGTTTGTATGACGCCGAGCGGTTTCTTTCAACCCGGCAAGTATTTGGTGGGCCAGCTCCCAGACGCAGCTTTTGAAATGGGCCTTGTGGAAGCACTTCCCCCCGTCCGTGGCAAAAGCGAAGAAATTGCGCCCCCCACAGATTCACAAGATTCCTAACCTTCTCCCCTTATTTATAAGGAGTCCCTACCATCTACACCCGCCCCCTTGCCAAACTTATTGAAGAATTTCAGCGTCTTCCCGGTATTGGCCCCAAGTCAGCTCAGCGGCTTGCCATGCACATGCTCAAGCGCCCCGAAGCAGAAGTGCGAGCCCTCGCGAATGCCTTAGTCGCTGCCAAGCAGCAGGTCGGCCAGTGCTCCCAGTGCTTTCATCTCTCTGCCGAGCCTGTCTGTGATATTTGTCGCTCCCAGGCCCGTGACCCTAACACCATTTGCGTGGTGGCCGAGTCACGAGACGTGATTGCGTTGGAAAAAACCCGTGAGTACAAGGGCAAGTACCATGTTTTAGGCGGCCTTATTTCACCGATGGATGGCATTGGCCCTGAGCAGCTCAACGTCGGTCAGCTCATCCATAGAGTGAATAAAGAAGGCACCAGCGAGGTGATTTTAGCCATTAGCCCGAGCATTGAAGGTGACACGACGACCCTATATGTCGGCCAGCTTCTCAAGCCCTTTACCCGAGTCACTCGCATCGCCTTTGGCTTACCGATGGGCGGCGACCTAGAATATGCCGATGAAGTGACCCTTGCCAGAGCCCTTGAAGGGCGACGCGAGCTAGACAGCTAGACAGCTAGACGCTTGAGCGGTCGTCAGGCATTTCATTGACGTAACCGCAGTGATATAACCGAATTTACATCACTGTACTGAGTGTTTTTGACTTAATCGCAAAGATTTTTTCAATCACTTCCTGCACGGCTTTATCAGGGGTAGAAGCGCCGGAGGTTACGCCGATAGATATTTTGCCAGCGGGTAGCCAGTCCGGTGTGGTCACTAATGCCTGCTCATGCAAAGGCTTGTGCTCAATTTGATTGCCGGGGCCAATACGAGTGGCGCTGTCGATATGAAAGGACGGCAGCTGGCGCTCAATGGCAATTTCTTGGAGATGAGTGGTGTTGGACGAGTTAAATCCGCCGATGACGACGATGAGATCAATATCGGCATCGACTAGGCTGAACATAGCGTCCTGCCGTTCTTGAGTGGCGTCGCAGATGGTGTTAAAGCTGTGGAAGTGTTCGTTGAGGGCCAGCGGGCCGTACTTTTTCAGCAGGGTGCGCTCAAATAGCTTGCCAATGAGTTCGGTTTCCCCTTTGAGCATGGTGGTTTGGTTGGCGATGCCGACGGCCTGTAGATCTCGGTCGGGATCAAATCCTGCTGAATGGGCATTGGCAAACTTTTGTAAGAACTCGGCTTTGTCGCCGCCGTTCAAAATATAGTTGGCGACATACTCGGCTTCGGTGAGGTTGAGCACAATGAGATAAGTCCCGGCAAAGGAGCTAGTGGCGACGGTTTCTTCGTGCTGATATTTGCCGTGGATAATAGAGGTGAATTCTCTTTTTTTATGCTTTTCGACGGTGTTCCAAACCTTAGAAACCCATGGGCAGGTGGTATCGACGATGGTGCAGCCTTTGTCATGTAGTAGCTTCATTTCTTGCACGCTGGCCCCAAAGGCAGGCAAAATCACGACGTCACCTTCGCCGACGCCAGAGAAGTCTTTTTCACCGTCAATGAGTTCAATGAACTGAACGTTCATGACTTTGAGCTGATGGTTGACTTCGGGATTATGGATGATTTCGTTGGTGATCCAGATGCGCTGGTTAGGAAAGTGCGATCGCGCTTCATAGGCCATTGCGATCGCCCGCTCTACTCCCCAACAAAAGCCAAAAGACTCAGCTAAATGAATGGTGACATCGCCATTGACTAGTTGGTTGTTATGAGTACGAATGGTTTGAATCAGGTCGCTTTCGTACTCCACCTTCATTTGGCCAGCGACATCGTCCTTTTGGCCAAAGCCCTGATTACGATAGTAGTTTTCAGAGTGGTTGAGCGCACGCTTAAAGGCTTTAGTATCCATGGAAGTCCGGGGCAAGTTCAGGCCAAATTTCTATCTCATCTAAGTCTACTGTAGGGGCGGCAGCCTGACTGCGCCCGCTAAATCGCGAAGATGATTGCGAAGATTTAAAGAAACGTTACTGCAACTCTAGCTGCGCATAGAGGGCGATCGCGCTACGCCACACCAAATACCCTTCCCGGTTAAGATGCAGGCCATCGGTTGTGAGGTCGGGGCGTAGCTTGCCCTCACCTGTGACAAAAATGGGATATAGGTCTAGGTAGTAAATGTTGCTTTCTTTGGCGATTTTTTTCAGGCTATTGTTCATCGCAACGATGCGATCGCTCGGTAGGGCTAATAGCTTGTCACGGCTCTCCCAGGTAGAATTTTCGCCACCATGCGGCAAAATTGACTGCACTACAATTTGCGTATTGGGGTGCTTGGCTTTGAGCTGTCGGACAATTTCTTTGTAATTGTCAATAATTTCTTCATCGCGCTCTCCCCATATCAGGTCATTGATGCCAATCATTACAAAAATGGCTTCAATGTTGTTTTTTTCAATCAGCTGCAGACGGTTCAGCAGGCCCTTTGTTCTCTCTCCAGAAATGCTCTGATTGATCCAAACTCGTCGCCCCGGCATGAGCTCACCCGGAAACCATAGGCTCAGCGAGTCGCCTAGTAGCACAGTGAGGTGAGCCGGATTTTTGGCAGACATGACGCGGGCGCGCTCGCCCAAATACTCAACGTGATCTTCGTAGGTGAGCTTGCGATCGCTTACAGGTTGGGGCAGCGGTATCACGCTATCACTGATGGTTGCATCTGTCGTAGTGGTTCCTAGCTTCACTGACAGGCTATTGTTCCGCTGGCTTGCAGACTGGCTTGCAGACTGGCTTGCAGACTGGCTTGCAGACATCTCTGAAGCAGCTGGCTCTGCCTGATTCACCGCAAGCAGGCTAACAAATAGGAGCCCGTTCATCAAAAGTGAGAGCGCTGCCCAGCTGGGAATTTTTGTGAACCAGTTAACCACGGCGGCCATTAAAGGGTGGGGGATTGCGGTAGGTGTTTAGGTTTAGATGTTTTAGAGGGGGATACATGGCAGATTTTAATCTCATTCTGAACGCCCTGACTAGGCTTGATCGTGACTTTCTGCAAAGTTTCAGTACGGATTGAGCTGGTCTGGCATCACAGGACACATGGCCTGCTTTATTCGTTAACTAAAGAAAACATTAAAGCTGTTTGGCCAACCCAAACGCTCAAAAAAGCTTGTCATCAAACCAGCGCAATATGCCCAAAGCTCACCCTATCGGGCAGACAACCCAGTTTCATGAATACTCCGCGAACTGAACCTCTTGTAAACTGAACCCTTTGTGAACTGATGCGCTCTCGGTGAACGATATCGCGCTGGTCACTTGGCTGGAAGACAGCAACATAGCTGAACCCCTTACAAAACAGCAGATCGAGTGATTCGCAGCACACAAATAAATCCTTGTATAGACCTTCAGCCGCTTGTATTAGGAACAAATTGTAGAAATCAAGATTCATTTGTGGGATATCAGTATATTTTCGCAAGCAGGATGTGATTAAAGCCATGAAACAAGACGAAGAGTCATTAAAAGCAAAAAAAACATCCATGTTCGCAACTGAAAGGCTGTTTAGCCTGCTGTTTAGCTTTTTTTCAATCTTTTAGGAACGACTTACCGTGAAGTTGCCTGCTTTTTTAGAAAAAATTTCGTGGGATCAAATTATTACCCCAGCGATGGCCAGCTTTCGTAAGCGACGTTTGGCTGCACTGGTGGCTGCCTACCCTAATATCAGTGAGTACAGTGTGCTGGATGTCGGTGGGCGTCCAGGCATCTGGAATTTGCTCAAGGCCCATTATGGAATTGTGCCAAAGCGTTTGGTTTTGCTCAATTTAGCTGAAGATGTGGAATGTTTTGAGTCTGGTGATGGCGGTGTTTGCGATGGCGGTAGCGATCCCAACTCGGTGGCTTACGAAGCGGTTGTCGGTGACGGTTGCAATATCCCGTTTGCTGATCAAAGCTTTGATCTGACTTTTTCTAATTCGGTGATTGAGCATGTGGGCAGTGAGGCTAACATGCTCAAGTTTGCGCAGGAATGTCGGCGAGTGGGCAGGCATATTTATATTCAAACGCCCAACCATTGGTTTCCCATGGAGCCTCATTTTGTGACGCTGTGTATTCATTGGCTGCCGCGATCGCTCTACCGTAAACTCGCCTTTTTGTCGCTCAACTACGCCCTGTTCTCTTGGCGGTCTGATTCACTCAAGCGGATCTTTTATGAGGAGTTTGACAGCATTCGGCTGCTGAGGCGATCGCAGCTTCAGCAGCTTTTCCCTGACCAGCCAATTGGTACAGAGCGGGTGCTGGGATTAACAAAGTCCTTCGTAGTATTGGACAACGGGTAGTTGAACTGACTACACGTTGAATCTAAAGAGCATGACATCGCCCTCTTGTACGGTGTATTCCTTGCCTTCACTGCGTACAAGTCCTTTTTCCTTGGCTGCGGCCATAGAGCCAGACCTGACCAAGTCCTCATAGCCCACCGTTTCAGCGCGAATAAAGCCCCGTTCAAAATCGGTATGGATCACACCTGCTGCTTGCGGTGCGACCATGCCTGTTTTAATCGTCCAGGCTCTGGTTTCTTGCGGGCCTGTGGTGAAGTAGGTGCGCAGTCCTAGCAGCTCGTAGGTTGCCCGAATTAAAGACTGCAAGCCGCCTTCTTCAACGCCTAGCGCCTCCAAAAAGTCTGCGCGTTCATCTTCTGGAATTTCCAGCAGCTCTGCTTCTACCTGTGCTGAAACCACCACCACCTGAGCGTCTTCACTAGCGGTATGGTTGCGCACGTCTTCCACCCACTGATTACCCTCAGCTAAGTCATCTTCAGAGACGTTGGCTGCGTAAATGACCGGCTTGCGCGTCAACAGGCCAAGCGGCTTAATTAGCAGCGCTTCGTCTTCATCTAGCTCAATGGTGCGGGCGGCTTTGCCTTCATCCAGAACGATCTGAAGTTTTTCGAGCACTTCGAGTTCTGCCTGCGCCTCTTTGTTATTGCGGGCCTGCTTCCGAATCCGATCCATCCGTTTTTCAATTTGAGATAGATCCGAGAGGACAAGCTCTAGGTTAATGACCTCAATATCGCGTAGCGGGTCAATAGATCCTGAGACATGAATAATGTCGTCGTTTTCAAAGCAGCGCACCACGTGAATAATGGCGTCTACCTCACGAATGTTGGCCAAAAACTGATTGCCTAAGCCCTCGCCTTGGCTAGCCCCTTTGACCAGTCCTGCAATGTCAACAAATTCTACTCTGGCTGGCACAATTTCTTTGGAGCTAGAAATCTCTGCCAAGGTTTGTAAGCGACTATCAGGCACTGCCACAATGCCAACGTTTGGCTCAATGGTACAAAAGGGAAAATTTGCGGCCTGAGCCTTCGCGTTTGCGACCACCGCATTAAATAGCGTCGATTTCCCGACATTGGGCAATCCAACAATTCCGGCTCTGAGCATGGGGATAGGTAGCGTTGATAGGTTAGTGCTTAGTTTAGCTATCTCCAGCATAAAGCGAAGCGGCAGATATTTTCCTACCGCTTTGGCTAGGTTGGCGATTCGCCATCACCTGCTGGTATGCTTTGGCTACTTATCTACACGCTGCTCGCAAAAACAGCCCAGCTCATGGCCAGTCAACCCATGCCCTCTCACCGTCTTGTTAGGTCTATCCCCAGGTTTATACTGGTTAGGCTTATGCCCAGGTCTATATTATGTGTGCTGTTAGCAGTTAGCCTGGGCGGCTGTTCGCTATGGCGCGATCGCGTCTCTAATAATCGCACAGTCGTAGAAGATGCCACGATAGACGCCGCCTCAGATCTAACGAACAGTGACACTCAGGTTAGAATCACGGTGCCTCAAGGTTGGCGTATTGTGCGAAATAACAGCAGAGGCAGCAGCGATATCTACGCCACCTACGAGCCTCAAGAACTGTATGTTTCTGTGCTTTCTGAGAGCAATCCGGTGCTGGATCAGTTTGATATAGAAGACAATGCAGAACAGTATCGATGGCTGATTGAGCAGGAGCTAGATCGGTTTGAGGGTGAAACGCGCACCAACCTAACAGCCCTAGCGGGTAACCCGGCTGTGCAATATGAACTCAGAGGGGTTGTAGATGGCGTGCCTGTGGTGTATTTGCACACAACGGTACAGGGGCGCGATCGCTACTACCAGGTGGTTGGTTGGACGACAGAATCTAGCTACCAAGCCAATCAAAACACCCTAAAAGCGATTATTAACAGCTTCCGAGGCGTTTAACTCGGCTGTGTACGCTTGGGTCGCGCAATCAATTCAGAACTGCTGTGTATTTTCAGCCCACTTGCATTCCTTAAAAATAGAACCTCAAGATTTATGTTGGCTACTTTCTTTCAACGACTCGCTTCGACACTTCAAACGTTCACTGGTCGAGTTGTCGGGAGCTTTCTCTTCCCGTTCCGCTTGCTGTTCCGCTTGCCATTCCGCTTGCCATTCCGCCTGCCGATGAGTCTGCTACTGATCGGATTGTTGACAATTGCGAGCCTTGGCCTTGGCAGTGCGCCAGCTCTAGCTGGGCTTGACGATGACAACTACGACGGTAATATCTTTGCTTTGTATGCAGGCAACGGATCTATTGTGCCGCCTAAGTTTTCACTGGCTCAGTCGCTCAAGCAGGACAAACCCACCCTTCTCGTTTTTTATGTCGATGACAGTCGCGACAGCAAGCGGTTTTCCTCTGTGATTTCTCAGCTGCAAGCGCCCTATGGCCGAGTTGCTAATTTTGTTGCCGTTGCTGCCGACTCTTTCCCTGTTAAAGATCACTACGAACCCACAGAGCCCGGATATTACTTTAAAGGTGCTGTTCCTCAAACGGTGCTGTTTGACCGTGAGCACAGCGTGATTCTAAATGAGGTCGGCCAGGTTCCTTACGAAAAGCTAGATGATAAAATGCGCGAAATTTTTGACCTGCTGCCTCGTACAGAGTCTGTAGAGCTGCGCCGTCGCCCTATTAACGAAGTCAGCGGTGAGCTTGTCGCTGAATAGTGACGCCTGGCCTTAAAAACCTGGCCTTAAAAAATAGAGCGGCTTGTCCAGGCCAGCAAACACCAGCCCATGATGAAGGCAACGCCGCCCAGCGGGGTAACAGGGCCGAGCGCTTTGATATTGCCCAGGCTCAAACCATATAAGCTGCCCGAAAAAAGCACGACGCCTGCAACGAAGCTCCAGCCCACAGCGACTAGGTTTTTTGCGTTAGGATACTGCGCAATTAGCGCTGCGACAACTAATAGTGCGATCGCATGATACATCTGGTAGCGAACCCCAGTTTCAAAGCTATTTAAGGCGGTTTCGGTGAGCCGACCTTTGAGCGCATGTGCGCCAAACGCGCCGCCCGCGACAGATAGTGCGCCCAATAGGGACGCGATCGCAAAAAATAACCGAGCCATCAGCAACGCTAAACCTCTTCAAATGGGTTAAACCTATCTAGCTGCGCCAGGTTAGCAGCTGACACATTAAAGCAGTACACCATCACACCCGTCTCATCAATTTGATAGTCAGCATCGAGCGGGCCTGCCCAGCCATCTAAAAAGTCTTGAGCAGCCTCTACCGAAATTTCAGCTAGCATTGCAAGCTGAAGCGCATTTATCCTGCCGTGATTGGCTCGCACGGCCTTGTAAAAAAGCTGCTGTAGCCGTCTGGACTGAATGAGCTGGCGATCGCGTCGCATTGCCATGAGCATCCAAGCTGATCCGGCTGTACTCGGAATGCCCAGCAGTAAGCCAGCTGTAATCGTCTCGCGCTTCCCCAGCCGGTTAGGGTTTTGATCAAGCGCGGTTTCTACCGCTCGACCCAGACATAAAAAGCCCAGCACTAAGCCCAGGCTAGGCAGGCCAATGCCAATAATGCGCTTAATAGAGTTCATGTAGATGCGTTGAGATGCGTTTTAGCGCTGTATCCGACAGCCGAGTTCCGGCAGACGAGTTCCGACAGACGAGTGATGGCAGACGAGTTCCGACGGATAGACAGCCTGAACCAAAGCAGTTGTTTAGCTCAGGCTATTCAGCCTTCGCTCGGGTGGCTTCTAGCAAACGGGAGAAGTAAAAAGGGGCTTTGTTGAGCGATCGCCGCCCAATCTCCCAGCCATTAGCCTCCAGCGCCTTCACTACGTCCGACTCCCGGTGCAAGTAGGCCCGAGTGGCCTTGCTTGGCCCAGGAAAAAAGTCGCCCACCTTTTTAAGGGTGGCATAAACGCAGGTTTTGGGTGCAAAACTCAGCAGCACTCGGTCAGTCGCCAGCGAGCTTAAATGCTGAATCATGGCATCGGCTTTTTCCTGTGGATAGTGAATTAATACATCCAGGCACACAACCGTATGATAAGTCCCTTCAATTTTTTCTAAATCCAAGGCTTCAAACTGTGGCATTGGCTCGCCTTCGCTTAGCTCAGCAGCAGCCCGCTCCTTCGCCTCACCCACCATTTTTTCAGAAATGTCACTGGCAAACACCTGAGCGCCCAGCTTAGCTAACGGAATGGCCAAGCTGCCAACACCGCAGCCCGCATCGCACACTGTCACCGCTGAAAGATCGTCATCTTCGGCCAGCCATTCGAGTACGTTATCAATTGTCTTTTGGTGGCCTGCGCGGATATTAATCTGTACCTTATTAACTTCGCCATCGCCATAGATGCGCTTCCATCGGTCAAAGCCCGTGGCATTAAAGTACTCACGCACGACTGTTTTATCGTCGAGGGTTTTATCGTCGAGGGTGGAATGGGTCATAGCCGGTAGGGATGAATACTTACTGTAAAAGCCTGCGCGTTACGATTCTATTATGTTTTGGAGTTTGCTCAACCGCAGCGATAGACCCAATCCAAACGCCAGTTAAGGACTTTTGAGCACTGCGTTAAAGCCCTTAGATCAGTCCTTAAAGCCGCGATCGCTCTCAATGATCGGGTTTAAGGTAGTAGCCGACGGTGCCGTCTGCATGGGTGCGCCGATTGATCAGCTTGCCTTGGAAGTATAGATCTTCCAAAACTTGAGCCATTTTAGCGTTGTTGACCATTGGCTGATATTTCGCGTTGTGATGGGCTCGCAGTTCAACAATAGAAAAGTCCTGCGCGGGTGAGGCAATCGGTTGTGCTGCCAGTTCAGTAACGGTATGGATGGTTTGCTCAACGAGCTGTCTGTATTCTTTTCGCTCTTGCCATTCGCTGAGGCAGCAGTCAATGTACTGACTAATTTTGGGGTTGGCGGCTTCGCCAAAGGGCTCGGCTGCTAAAGCGCTTTTGAGCTGTAGTAAGTCAAAGTCATCTTCGAGGGTTAGCTTGCTGGTGACTAGCCGCTGCATCACTTCGGGGCGAATAATATTTATCCGATGACCCTGAGCAATTTGGTCAGCTGCGGCGGTGAGTTGGCCAGCGGCAACTACCACTTTAATGCAGTTGGCATATTCGTCATGCTGAAGATTTTGTAGCCCTAGCCGAACTAGCTGAGTGGCGGCATCACTGTTGATCTTTTGAGTTTTGCTGGCTTTGCATTCACCGACAATTTTGTAGGGCTGGTCGGCATAAAAATCTAGGCCGCCTGCGCCGCCTGTTGCTGTTGGATTTAGGCTGGCAGCAAGCTGTTCGGACGAATTGCGAAAGCCCAGTTCTATCAGCCCTTTTCTAACCAATTTTTCAAAGGTGTGGCCATCGCTGGAGTTGCCATACTCAGCGATTTTATAGGCCCAGTCGGCAGCGTCTAAAATCTCTTCTGTGGTCAAAGATGCCGATGCAATCGGTAATTGTTTCTTAATTGTTGTTGTCTCTTCTTCTTCTCTCTTTTCTGCCAGTGGCGAATCTGTCGTGGCGGATAAAAAACGTTCTTTCGCTTGGGTGAAGTCTTCTGGGCTAAGCACTAAATTTTGGCCCATGACCTCTATGTAGTGAGGCAGGGGGAGAAATTTGTAAAGCTGTTCGCGAGTAGGGGCAGTCTCTATTTTTATCGGTTCTGGTAAGGTGCAGACCTGTAAAAAGGCAAGAAAAATACTGTTGCTTTGTGTGTTATGTTGCAGCGTTGCTGAACGCTTCTGTTTCTGTTGTGAAAGAGGTTGTAAAAGGGCCTGTTGTGTCCAAATGGTGCGAGGGGCGATCGCGCTAATTGCCTCCGATTCTGTCAACTGCTGACACAGCACACAGCTCGCCCAATGCGTCACCAATCGCGAATCAGTATCGGTTGGCACCTGAGCCAAAAAATCAGCCTGATACTGCTGATTTTGCTGAGCAGCGTCAGGAAAATCTGGGCAGGGCAACAGAGCAAATGATTTTCCCGGTACGATGAACCGTTGGGTCACGGCTACGATAGAGTGCTTTTGCCGCAGGGCAAAAACATCGAGCGCTGGCAGGCATAGTGAAACATTGAGTAAGGTCATACCGCGATCGCCAACGCCTGAAAGTCCGCGTTCATTTCGATATCGTCTAGGCTCTCGGCATCTAGGCTCTCGGCATCTTGGCTATCGTCAACCTCAAAGGCTCGCGATAAGTCGGTATCGGTATCGTTGGGATCAATATCAGTGTTCAAGATTTGGCGCTCGGTGCCTTCTAGCGCATCTTCTACCACGGCGCCTTCAGGGCGGCTCAAAATCTCTTTGAGGATGGGGCTGCGCTGTAGCAAGTTGCGGGTAAAGGCAAAGGAGTCTAAGCGCTTAACCGTCAGGTCAAACTTATCGTGATGATCGTACACATACTGCAATGCCAGCAGCGGTTTAATTTCCTCGGCTTGTAAGTCAACCCATTCTCCGCCAGCGGCAACCAGCTGCTGATAGTACTCAAAAGAGTCCCAGTTGCGTTTTATTTTGCGATCGCGCGATCGCACCAAGCACCCTCTCGAAAGCCCAAAAGTCTCGGTATCGAGCAACCGTCTAAACCCCGCACCGACCGAGAGCCCATGTTCATCTTGTAAAACCCCTAGCCCAATGACAACGGGTTCTCCCTGCTCTTCGCCCACAATCTTAAAATGAAGCCGTCCGTTGTTTTTTGACCTGGGTGTAATCTCCTCTACACTCTTAATCACAACGCCTTCAATCGGCTGATCCTTGATTCTCTCAATGTCTAGTATTTTACTAAATCCAAACCGCAGAGCCGAAGCAATATATTCATTGTTGTTCAGATCATCAAGGTCAAACTGCGCCAAGGCATTTTCATAAGCGCTTTCAAATCTTTCGGTAGGCGGCACCACCGGATTAACCGCCTTGAGCTTGTCATTAAGCTGCTTTGCAAACCATCGCAGGGCCTCACGCGCAGAGGGACGACCCTTGCCAAAGTCTTCAATTTCAGCCGCTGCAAACGGATAAATCGGCGTTGGCGGTATCAAGCCTTTTTTACCGTAAAACTTTTTGAGGGTAACGGCGCATAGTTCCTTTGCCGTGTCGGGTTTTAGGTATTCCAGGCTGATAGGCTCGCCGTAAGCAGATATTTTTTCTGAAGAAGCATCCCGAGTGAGCGCGACATGTTGCCACAAATTAGGCAGTAAAACCGTGAGCGTCAGAATGCCTTTTGCCTTTTCTGACTGACTCACCGAATCAAAGAGTCTTTTAACCAAGTCTAAAACGACAAAGACGGCTGGAAATCCTTCGGCATTCGCAGCAATGGTATCTAGCTCATCAAAGCAAACCACCACAGACTTATACTCGCCCACCAAAGACAACAGCTTGGCGATAGTAGAAGGCGCAGATCCATTGGCTTCTATGTCTGATAAGTGGTTGGGTGGCAGCCGCAGATCAATCGCATCTTGGGTTTCTATCTGTTCGCCCGCTAACCACTTAACCGCCAGTGAGCCTCGCTCTTCTGAGAGAGTCCACACCACTGCCCGCAAAATGTAGGGATCAACTCCTGGCTTGAGCTTGCGAATCACCTTAGTAAGGTCAGTGACGAGGTCTTTGCCCTTGGCATGGTTGCTTTGATAAGCCTGGTCAAACTTTTTAACCAATCCCTGTGCTCCAGGCACTTTGGCATTTGCTTTATTGGCCTTAAGCGCTTCAGCCACCATCAATGTTGCAATTTCCTGCCATTGGGTAACGCCCGCGCTTCCCGGCTGCTCCAAGCTTTCGGCGATAGACTGTTGAAACAGTGCATTAATCAAGTTGAGATCGCCATACCTATCGGCGCTCGCATAGATAAAAACGCCTTCTTCACTCGCCTGTAACCGCTGCCGAATGCGCCTAATAACATGGCTTTTACCAATTCCCCGCTCAGCGGTAAACACCACAGAAGTGACTTTTTCTAAGCTGGAGTCGGCAGTGCGAACTTTTTTGAGCGCGTTAAAAACAGTGTCTGAGGCTGCGGCATTCAGCGAAGGAATATCGGGGAAAGATTCGCCCCAAATATTCTGCTCTTTAACAATGGGCGGTCTTTCAAAGGGGTTGTTGGCGCTGAGCGCAGCGAGAATAGCAGGTTCGGCAGAGGCGTTGGAATGGGCTGGCATAGCTTCAGAAGAGGGCTAACTAATGGATATTGCAAATAGGTTGGAAGCGCAGGCGTTTTAGAAACAAGTGTTTTAAAAGAAATGGAGCCATCACAGCCGCTTGACATAAAAGCGAGTGCCACCACCCGGAATCGCAACGGAGTCCTCTAGCTGATCGGGCGTGGCGTTGGGTAGGTCGCCGCCCATCAGCTGTACATAATCGTCAGATTGAATGTCTAGTAGCCATTGATTGAACTGTTGACGCGGTAGGCGATCGCCCAGCTCACGACGAATTCGATAAATCGGCACCAAATTACCCAAGTTGTAATCCCGATTGAGTTGTTCATACAGATCCAAAGCAGTTTGGGTAAATTCTTGGTAAGAGCTAATTTTGGCGCTGTGGCCGTTTTGGCTGCTGTGGCCGTTTTGGAGACTAGGACTGTCACTGGCTGTCGCTGAGCCGCTTGAGCTGCCAGCGCTTGTACTGCTGGGTGTAGCGACATTGTTTTCACGCAGCCATTTGAGCAATGCGTTTGTTGTTTTGGGCCCTGCCACTGAGCTGAACGCAAAGTTTGGATTTGCCAGTCCTTGTGCCAGCCTAGCTTTACCGGCTTCTGCCAGCGCGTATACATTCGTGCGCTTGTTTTTAGGTGTTTCAACTAGCGCATGTTCTGCGACGAGTTGATGCAGGGCCGTGGTGTACGCTTTTGTGCTGGATGTAATGAACTTTGACTTAGCAGCAGGCGTTTCATCTAGCGCCCATAGCTTTAAAAGCGTGAGGGTTTCAGCGTACAGAGGGGTGACTTTGGCAGCCATGGCAGATCCTTATTCAAAACGTGACGAGTGGTCAAGCAAGCGGCTCAGCTGAGCATGCTCAGCAGCTCATATATATTTCTTACGGCCCTTTTACAGAAAATCCGTAAGTTACGACAGCCGCATCAAAAAAAATTGCTTCGAGTATAGCGACTGTAATCCCCACATAGGGTTGGGTTTTTGTTGGTTGTTTTTGTTACTTTGATCGTCTTTCATTTGTAAGCCTTTAGCCAAGAAGATTCTCCTTCTTTTGGTTGTGGGCAATCATTGGTTGCGATGACTACTCTGAAAAAGTATCAAAAATCACTTTTATTTAGGAGAAAAGCTCATGAATGGTTTTGTTTCTGTGCTTGCTAGTACGCTCGCTATTGTTGGCTCAGGGGTTGTGTTGCTGTTGCCAAATACTGCACTCGCTCAGTATCCCAATACAAGGCAGCTATCTACGCCAAACGAGCTTGCCACTGAGGCCGATAACTACAACCTAGGAAGGTTGGAGAATAATCAAGAGATCTCTTCTGATCCTTCGTTGGGACGGGGCGGGCCTTTCTCTGATGAGAACATAGCCGGATATGGCGTATCTAACGACAATCTCTACAACAATGAAGAGAGTCGGGTTGACTATGAAGCCAATCAGCATGGCTTGTACTTGCATAATCTTGATGTTCGCCAGAAGTAATAGCGAACAGTAATAGCAAGCAGTAATAGCAAGCAGCAAAGACAAACGGCGAACAGTCAGGAATGACAGTCAGGAATGATAGCCGGGAATGACAGTTAGGAGCGACAGTCAGGAGCGAAAAGTAAGCCCTGCTGACTTGCCACCGACTTACCACTGACTTGCTGTTGAAGCGCTGCTAAATAAATGTCGGGGTTTTATCAGTCCCGGCATTCTAATCATTGGGCATTCATTATTTATTTGACATTATTTGACCAGATAGTATTTGACTGGATATATTTCGACTAAATAATTTAAGCGAGTAAGGGCAATTTTGATGAGACGATATAAGCTGACGGGCGCTATTTTTGGATAAGGATTTGCCAGCTTATGAAAGCAATTGTGGTAGGTAGCGGTGGTCGTGAACATGCGCTGGCTTGGAAGCTACTGCGATCGCCTAACGTCACCGAGGTGATTTGCATTCCTGGGAACGGGGGTACGGCGTTGCTGCCGGGATGTCGCAATGTGGCAATGGCCGCAACAGATGCTGAAGGCATCGCGAGATGTGCGTTGGTCAACAATCCTGCCTTTGTGCTGATAGGGCCAGAGCAGCCGCTAGCAGAAGGGCTTGCGAATATGTTGCGAGCCCAAACCATTAAGGTGTTTGGGCCTAATCAAGATGGTGCTCAAATTGAGTCGAGCAAAGCTTGGGCTAAGGCGCTGATGGTCGATGCGGGGGTGCCCACTGCTGAGTCGGCGGTGTTTACCGATGGGCCAAGTGCGATCGCCTATTTGCACGAACAAAACAAAGCAAAAGGCATGCCCATTGTCGTAAAAGCAGACGGACTCGCCGCTGGCAAGGGCGTGACTGTAGCCCTCACCCTAGAAGAGGCGATCGCGGCAGTTGAAGATATTTTTAGGGGTCAGTTTGGTGCAGCGGGCGATCGCGTCGTTATCGAAGAATTTTTGCAAGGGCAGGAAGTATCGGTACTCGCTGTAACCGATGGGCTCACAATTCGTCCCCTATTGCCTGCGCAAGACCATAAGCAGATTGGCGAGGGCGATACCGGCCCTAATACCGGTGGCATGGGTGCCTACGCGCCGACACCCGTGATGCCCGCCGACCTGCTAGCGCGTGTCCAGGCAGAAGTGCTAGAGCCTACGCTTAAGGGCCTTAGAGCCAAGGGCATTAGCTACCAGGGCGTGCTGTATGCGGGCCTTATTATCACCCCCGAGGGCGACCCCAAGGTGATTGAGTTCAACTGCCGCTTTGGCGATCCGGAAACGCAGGCGGTGTTGCCCTTGCTCGATACGCCGTTAGAAAAGATTGTGTTGGCCTGCTGCGAGAAGCGGCTAGCTGACATGCCGCCCTTTGCCTGGAAAGAGGGCGCTTCGGCTTGCGTGGTGATGGCCGCGCAGGGCTATCCTGGGAGCTATCGCAAAGGCCTCTCAATTAGCGGAATTGACACGGCTGAGTCAGAAGATTCGGGGGTGGTGGTGTTTCATGCCGGAACCCGCCTAAAGAATGGCGCACTTGAGAGCAGTGGCGGCAGAGTATTGGGGGTGACGGCGATCGCGCCGACTTTTGATGATGCGATCGCCAAGGCCTATCAAGCCATCAACAAAATTGATTTTCCCGATAGCTACTATCGGCGGGACATTGGGCACCGCGTAAAGGGGCAGGCGTAAGAGACTAGAATAGGATGTATTAGCCATAACCAGTTGGCGGCTACTCATCGGGTCACCATTCTAGGGTCACCATTAATAGGGTCACCATTATTAGCGCCATCATTATTAGAGCCATGCAACTCTTCAGTCAACTCAAAGCGTTACTTGCCCGGTGGTGGAGCGATTTTACCCTGCAAACGCGACTGATGGCAGGCGCAACCCTGTTGGTGTCGTTAATTATGAGCGGCCTCACATTTTGGGCCGTCAATACCATTCAGCAAGATGCCCAGCTCAACGACACTCGGTTTGGTCGCGACTTAGGCCTACTCCTAGCCGCCAACGTTGCGCCCCTAGTCGAAACCAACGATCACTCAGAGCTTGCTCGCTTTTCCTACCGCTTTTACGAAAACACCTCCAACGTTCGCTACATGCTCTATGCCGACCAAGACGGCGAAATTTTCTTTGGCATTCCCTACTCTGAGCCCGCCGTTCAAAATTCTTTGACCCTTAGGCGGCGGATGAAACTACCCGCAAACTACACCAGCAGTGCCGATTCACCCATGGTGCGTCAGCACATTACGCCTGCGGGCATGGTCACCGATGTATTTGTGCCCCTGACCATTCAAGGGCAGTACAAAGGTATGCTCGCGATGGGCATTACCCCCAATCCAACGGTGGTCGCCTCTTCTCACCTCACTCGCGATGTGACGATTGCGGTGTTTGTCTCTATTTGGGTCATGGTGATTTTGGGCGCGGTTATTAACGCGCTGACGATTACGCAGCCGATTAAAGAACTGCTGCTAGGGGTCAAAAATATTGCAGCTGGCAATTTTAAGCAGCGCATTAACTTACCTCTGGGGGGCGAGCTAGGCGAGCTTATTTACAGCTTTAACGATATGGCCGAGCGGTTAGAGCGCTACGAAGAGCAAAATATTGAAGAGCTAACGGCTGAGAAAGCAAAGCTAGAGAGCCTAGTCTCAACCATTGCCGATGGCGCGATTTTGCTAGATGCTGACACCAATGTGGTACTGGCCAATGTAGCCGCTCGGCGGATTTTAGGTTGGGAGGCAACCCTGCCGATTGAAGGCAGCATTTTAGACAAACTTCAGCCTGAGGTGCGTGCTCAGTTAGCGCCCCCGCTGGTGCAGGCGATCGCCAGCGAAGACCACGAGGGTAGCGAGTTTCGGATATCGCTTATAGAAGGTAGCCGAACAGTGCGCGTACTGCTCAACACCGTGCTAGACCAGTCTCGGGCAAATATCAAAGGGGTGGCAATTACCCTTCAAGACATCACCCGTGAAGTTGCTCTAAACGAAGCCAAAAGCCAATTTATTAGCAATGTTTCGCACGAACTGCGGACGCCGCTGTTTAACATCAAGTCCTTTATTGAAACGCTGCATGAATACGGCGAAGACTTGAGTGAGTCAGAGCGTAAAGAGTTTTTGGCAACGGCTAATAATGAGACCGACCGACTCACTCGCCTCGTCAACGATGTGCTTGATTTATCGCGGTTGGAGTCTAACCGGCGCTATGAGTTTTCAGCCGTAGAAGTGCATCAGCCTATTGAGCAGGTGCTGCGAACCTACCAATTAAACGCCAAAGACAAGCAAATCACCTTAGAAAAAGACATTGAGGCTAATTTGCCAGCCAGCTTAGGTAACTACGACTTGTTATTGCAAGTATTTGGTAACTTAGTCGGCAATGCCTTAAAGTTTACGCCTGCCGGTGGCAAGGTTATGATTCGCGCCTATCGCGCGCCCTACAAAACCAATCGACTAAACCCTCAGCTGATTCAAAATGTACGCATTGAAATCGGTGATACGGGTTTGGGCATTGACGCTGAGGATCAGGCCGCTATTTTTGATCGCTTTTTTAGAGTCGAGAATCGGGTGCATACGCTAGAAGGCACTGGCTTAGGACTTTCTATTGTCAAAAACATTATGGATAAGCACAACGCTCAGGTGAACCTAGTGAGCGAAGTCGGCGTTGGCACCACGTTTTGGTTTGATCTGCCCGTGTATGACTTAGCTGACTATGTAGAGTCAGGCGATGCCAATGAACAGGCGGTTGTGGATATGCATACAATCGAGACTGCCCCAACAGAAGCAGCCTCTTCTCGTGCTGTTTAAAGGATCTTTTAACAAACAAATATGTCATCAAACAAACAGATTGTTTGAGTGACTGTGGGGGCTTTCAAAGCTTTATAGATTAGGCGCTGTAGCACATTCTAATAATTCTATGAAAACTGACTTTGCGCTGAGGTTGAGGCTAATGCGCAACGGGATCAAAGCAGGTTTAAGTATCGATTCTTTGGGTAGACGTTGAACCCTTGGCTGGCTGACTACAATGATGAGCAAAATGATGAGCAACATGGCCAAATTGGAGAAAAAGCGTATGAGTTTGTTATCTCAGCTGAAAGAAATGACCGTTGTAGTTGCCGATACGGGCGACATCGGTGCCATTGAAGAATTTAAGCCTCAAGATACCACGACGAATCCGTCGCTGATTACGGCTGCTGCTGGCTTGCCGCAGTATCAGAGCATTGTTGATGAGACATTGCAGCAGGCTCGCGACAAAATGGATAAAGATGCGGTGGATAAGGATGTGGCAATGGAGGCCTTTAAGCATTTAGCGGTGGCCTTTGGTAAGCGGATTTTAGAAATTGTGCCGGGGCGCGTTTCAACTGAGGTAGATGCTCGGCTTTCTTATGACACCGAGGGCACCTTGGCCTCGGCTCGGGATTTGATTGCTGAGTACGAAGAGGCTGGGGTGAGTCGCGATCGCATCCTGATCAAAATCGCCTCCACTTGGGAAGGCATTAAAGCCGCCGAAATTTTGGAGCAGGAAGGCATTCACTGCAACCTAACGCTGCTATTTGGCTTGCACCAGGCCGTTGCTTGCGCCGAAGCAAACGTCACCTTAATTTCTCCGTTTGTCGGTCGCATTCTTGATTGGTACAAAAAAGATAGCGGTCGCGACAGCTATCCACCTTCAGAAGATCCAGGCGTGCAGTCGGTGACCGAAATTTACAACTATTACAAAAAATTCGGCTATAAAACCGAAATTATGGGCGCTAGCTTTCGCAACATCGACGAGATCAAAGAGCTAGCAGGCTGCGACTTGCTGACCATTTCGCCAAAGCTGCTAGAGCCCCTCGCTGAAACAGACGGTGAACTGCCGCGTAAGCTGTGTCCCGAAAATGCCAAGGATTTAGATATCGAAAAGCTGTCGATGGACAAAGAGATCTTTGACAAAATGCACGCGGCTGACCGGATGGCGAATGAAAAGCTATCCGAAGGCATTGAAGGCTTTACGAAGGCCCTAGAGGAGCTAGAGCAACTACTCGCAGATCGGTTGACTCAGCTCAATCAGCCCGCTGCCGTGTAGATCTGCTGAACGCTAAATCTCTCTTCCCCAGGGAGAGGGATTTAGCGAGTTACCGCCTCCCAAGTATGATGTCTGGCCCTAAGTAACTGGCCCTAAGTAACTGGGCCCTGGGGCTGAAGAATTTGTTTCTAGCGCAGCAGATGGACGATCTCTCGCTTATAGTCTAAAAAATCGGCAGTGAGCTTCATATCTAGCTCTCTGTGCGCAGGCAAATTAATGGGGATCGTTTTTTTTATCTGGCCGTTGCGATCCATGATAAACACGCGCTGAGACAGAAAAATGGCTTCTTCTACATCGTGGGTGATCATCAATACGGTGATGTGGGTTTTAGCCCATAGGTCATGGAAGAATGCTTGCAATTGTTCTTTGGTTTGAGAGTCCAATGCGCCGAAAGGTTCATCCATCAGGAGCACTTCGGGATCGTTAGCAAGGGCACGGGCGATCGCAACTCGTTGCTTCATGCCACCCGATAGCGCCTTAGGATAAGCCTTGGCCTGATTGCTGAGCCCCACAATATCGAGATAGTAAGCCACCTTATGCTTTTGCTCGGCCTTGGGCATGCCCTTAATTTTGAGCCCAAATGCCACATTGTCAGCGACTGATAGCCAAGGAAATAGCGTGTAATGCTGAAAGACCATCCCTCGGTCAGCGCCGGGCCCCGGCACCTGCGTTCCGTCCACTAAAATCTCACCCGCAGTGGCCCGAGTCAAGCCCGCTGCGATGCTCAGCAGCGTAGACTTACCGCAGCCCGAGGGGCCAACAATGCAGCTAAATTCATTGGGGGCAATTTTTAAGCTCACATTATCGACAGCGGTTACAGCATCCTTTCCCACCCCAAAAGTTTTGACGATGTTGCGAATCTCTAGCTTAGGCTCCGCATGTGTGAACGAGGAGGATAGTGTAGTCGGAAAGGTGGTTTGCATAGCAACAAATGAAAGACTGGCCAGAAAAAAAGACCTATGACAAGACCAAAGAACAAATTCAGAAAAGATCTAAAAAAGATTTAAAAACTAGCTCATTTTGGATTCAGCCCAAGGCAACCACAGGCGAAAGGCTAGCCGAAAGGCAAAGTCGGTTGCGAGCCCGATCACGCAAATCACTACGATACAGAACATGGCTTTGTCGGTTTGAAGGTATCTTTGCGATCGCACAATTGTAAACCCCAGGCCATTTTGCGCTGCAATCAGCTCAGAGAGCACCAAAAAATTCCAGGCCCCAGCAATATTGACCCGCAGCGTATCTAAAATATTCGGCAGGGTCGCTGGCAAAATAACGCTTCTGAGCAAGTCCAATCGATTAGCGCCCAGGGTATAGGCCACGTTAAGCGTTTCGTTTGGGATAAACTTAACCGCATCCGCAATCATCGTCGCGTTGTAAAACACAATGCCAAAGAAAATAATTAGGATTTTCGAGACTTCATCAATTCCGGCCCAAATGATGATGAGCGGCACAAAAGCGGCGATCGGCATATAGCGGGCTGTTCGTACAAACCCGCCTAATAGGCTATCCATACTGTAAAAAGTGCCCATGGCAATGCCCACCGGAATCCCAATAATGGCGGCAAAAATAAACCCCGCCATGACCCGCCCCAAGCTCGCAAAAATATCCACCATCAGCTCCCCATCGCCAAGCATTGTAATGCCTGTGCTAATCACCTCCGTAGGCGTCGGTAAAAACTTAGGATTAACATAGCCGCCATAGCTCAAAAAGCTCCAGATCAGGACAGGAACAATCAGCGAAGCGGCAATCAGTATCGGCTGAAGCCATCTTGGAAAACCCTGACGAATGCTCCAAAATACAGAGGGTTTGAGGTAGCGGCGGGGAGAGTCGGTCACGGGTTACTCATTGCTTAACGGGTGGATAAGTCTTGACGCTGCACTGTTGGAAAAAGCGCTAGGAAAAATCGCTAGGAAAAAGTGCTGGAAAAAGCGCTGGAAAAAACGCGACTTTAGGGCGATGGCGTTAGGTGGCGGCCTCAATAAACTGCGGATCAAGCAGTAAATCCATGTCTTCAAGCTTAGTTTCGATTTGCTCTTCGGCTAGCAAGAAATCGGCCAACTCCTGCAATGTAGTCGCTAGATACAGATCGCTATCAGGTTGCGCCAACATCTGTAAATTAGTCTCTTTATCAGGCAGTTGAAATCCTTCAAGATCACTGGCTAAATCTTCTGGTTCCATTTCAAGCGCCGCCGCGCCAATGGCAATGCCTTCTTCTGGATTGTCTTGTAAATACTGTAGGCCCTTCATGGTGGCATTTACAAACGCCTGCACCGCTTCAGGATTCGATTCAATATAGCCAGTATCAAACAGATAGAGATCCGTGATCGCAGTGGGCATTTGAGAAGAATCATAAATTACCCGGCCATCTGGAACCGCTTCAGCCGCTTCTGAAAGGTAAGGGGCGTAAGTGACTGCAATATCAACATTATTGGACTGAAAAGCAGCCGCAGCCGCAGCAGGATCGGTGTTCACTGCGGTAATGTCATCTTTGCTGAGACCCGCTTCTTTTAGCACCTGTAGTAGAAAAAAGTAGCTCACGCCCCCTGTGTCTACGGCCACTTTTTTGCCTTTAAAGTCTGCAATACTGGCGATGCTGTTTTTGGCTAAAATGCCATCTCCCCCCAGGGAACTGTCCTGAACAAGGACTATCTTAAAGTCTTTACCTTGGGACTTCATGATGATGGCTTCTGAACTCACAGGTGAAACCCCGTCGAGCTGATTGCTCAAAAAGGCGGACATGTACTCACCGCCCGCTCCAAAAATACGCAACTCAAAATCTAGCCCTTCTTCTTCATAGAAGCCTTTGTCTTGAGCAATGTAAATCGGGACTTGGCCCACCCATGAAATGCTGCCCATAGTCATAGACATCGCCGCGCCGCTTGCAGGGGTACTCTCACTGCTGCTGTCGCTGCTAGGCGTGCAGGCATGCAATACGGCTGCACCCGATGCCCCGGCGAGGAGCTGGAGCAGATGGCGGCGACGAATTGGAGAAAGCGGATGGGGCATGAATATATCCTCGAAATGTTTAGGCAGACGATGCTGAAATCCGGAAACCTATCTGAAACCTAATCTGAAACCTAATTTGAGACCCAATTTGAAACCTATCTAAGGGTCTATGCAATATAAGCATTTCTACTGTACTGCCCAGTGTTCTGTACAAAAAGTATACGGTTGTACCTTAGAAGCAACAAAAAAATGGGTTCATCGCTGCCTAACGGTCAATGAACCCATTTTGTATACCATTTATGTTGCTCAATTTGCAGGGAATGCAGCGTAGTGGTTTAGAACCATTCATCTTTAGCTTCTTCAGGGGTATTCGTGTTGCGCTCTGGCGTTTCGCGCTCAAAGTTCATTGTGATAGCACGGGACTGTTCGCCGTCTGCGGCCACGGCTCGAATGGGATAGTTAATGGTGCCATCTGGGAAATGCATGTGGAAACGGAAGGTGCCATCGGGGTTTAAGGGAATGACCTGATTGCCGATGGTGACGGTGGCATCGGGTTCAGTGGCGCCATAAACAATGAGTTCGGCATCGGCGACTAGCCAAAAGTTGCGCTGCCGCTCTAGCCCAACGCCAGACATGTTCAATCCTGATACATTTAGCCCCGACATATTTAGCCCTGACATATTTAGTGCCATATCTAGTCCGAGTGCTGCACCCGAAGGCGACAGCGCGGCGATGCCGGGTATTTCTGGGGCTTCCATTTGCATTGATCCAAACAAAGAGCCCGCTACGCGCAGCGCGTTTTGGCTCTGCGTGAGGGCAAATAAATCGCCGTAAATTGGGGGAAGATCGGTCGCTGGACTATCGTCGTCTAGCAGGGTTGCTGGCTGACCCAAGTTGCCAAAGCTTCTACCCTGGAGGCTATCTTGCCAGCCGATGGTGACGAACTGGTCTTTGACCCAATCGGAGGGGTAGATGGGGGGAATTCGCACGGGCGCAGAGCGGGCCAGCATGAGCCAGCCCTCGTCGGCGGTGAGGTAGCCTAGCTCGGCGGAATAGTCGCGATCGCTCACCGGAATCTCGATATACCAAGAGCGGGCCATTTCGTTGCAGTCTTGCTGCTGCATGCTGTGAGCCGCCTGCACATTCTGATTAATATCAGTGACATCGTACAGCCTTAACATCAAGCGCTCACCGCCCTGCTGCCGCAGTTCTTCTTTATGTTCGTTAGAAATCTCCCAGTAGGCATAAGCCCATTTAGGATCGCGCGGTAATAGGACAATCCGGCTTTCTCCATAGCCGTCTGGCAAATCTGCTAGCCCGTCATCTACGGAGGCCAGTGCTTCCATGCTCAGGGGCTTCTCAGAGTCGTCAGAGTCGGATGGGGCGGTATCGTCCTCAGTGGTATCGTCCTTGTCAGTGGAGGCGACAAGGACAACAGCGGCTGCGCCCGAGGCAATACCTAAAGCTGCACTCGCTGAGAGTGTATTAGCGATGCTCGGATCTGCTGGATCTGCTGAATCTATCGGCTCTACTACTTCAGGCTCAGGTTCTGACAAGGCTGTTGCTCCATCAAAAATTACAGTGTTGTCGCCAATAATCGTATTTTCGTCGGGTTCAATATCTAAAACTGTGTCTGTTTCAGCGATAACGGTGTTGCGAGTGGGTTCTATCGAATCGATAGCAGAGGTAATTTCTGGAATATCACTACGGGTATTGTCTTCTGTCGGTTCAGGCGTGGTGTTCCAAAAGTCGTCGTCGTTCATGCCGGTAGCAGCGGCAGCAGTGGCAGCAGTGGCAGCAGCGGCAGCCAGTGGTACGGCGGTAATGGGTGGTGGGGTTGCGGCTGTGCCTGTAATTTCAGGCTCTCCTAAATCTGCTGCTAACCCTGCTGCTAAATCTGTTTCTGCTTCTAAATTTGCTGTTTCTAAATTTGCTTCTTCTAAATCTAAGAGCGATGCTACTGGGGGCCGTTCTGGGGGCTGTTCTTCGGTCGAGGCTGTTTCTGCCTCGGTATCATCAGGTGAGTCGTCTAGCGTTAAGTCCAGATTGTCATCCCATTCGTCATCGTCATCTTCGGCTTCTAGATCAGCGCCTAAGTCGTGGCTAATGCCAGCTGCGATCGCTGCCCCGCCCACTGCGGCAGCCCCTACGCCGAATGCACCAGGCGTCAGTAGATCTAAATTAGTGCCTTCTAAATCAGGAGACTCTAAATCAGTCGATTCAAATGTAGGTTCAGGCGTGGGGGTATCGGTGCTAGCGGCATCGGCAGTGCCCAATTCTCCCCCTGGCAAAGGTGAGGGTATAGAGGCGGAGGCGGCTGCGCCAGTGGCCATGCCTTCTCTCGACTCACCCACGACACGGTCAGTTGAAATGACTGAATGGGCTCGGTTGGTGATTGCGCGATCGCCCTCTGGGTCTCCTATCGGTGGCGTTACTGTGGCAGTAGGCGCTGTTTGCCGCTTAGGCTCTGCAACCGTTTCCTCTCGGCGACGACGGCCTAACAACCACAGCGCTGCTAACCCCAAAACACCTAGCAGAGGAATTAGCCACAGCCATCCCGGTAGCCTTCCTGTAGCTGTGCTAGTGCCCCCTGTTGTGTCTCCTGTTGTGTCTGTAACCGGCACGGTTTCGCCAAACGACAGTCCGTTTAAGCCCCACAGCCCTTGCCTCCCCTGACTGCCAGCTACAAAAAGCTTGTCGTTATCTTCAAAATTGAGTTCAGTAACCGCATTGTCGGTTCCGATAACGGCCTGGAACGCTTCCCCTTTTGGCTCACCATCAATGCCCCAGTAGCGAACCTTTCCGGTGTTAGTGCCTGTTGCTAAGGTTTGGCCATCGGGGCTAAAGGCCAGCGCAGTTACAGCTCCACCCGCTGCTGTTAAGGGGCCAGCTACTAGGTTGCCATCGGCATCTTCAATAATGGCGATGTTGTCTTCGTTGGTACGGGCAATCAGCTGCCCATCAGGGCTGGTAACGCTGGCAGCGGGCTCAGCGAGCTGGGCTGCGGCTGCGCCTTCGGTCTCTTGCACTTGGGCGATCGCGTCTTCCCCTTCAGGGCTGGTCGCCACCGCCAAAAAGCCCTGAACCGCTGGGCTCGGTTCCCCTCTATACACATAGCTGCGCGACTGAGAGAAAGGATAATCGGGGTTGTCGGGCAGGGTCTGGTGCATCGGCACGATTTTGACAGCAGGATTCCCAATGACCTGGTTGGCAATGCTGTAGCCAATACCTGTGTCTCCCAGCGCTGCGATCACTGCTTCCGTGTCGTCTGTTTCTACTGGTTCGGCGGTTGTCCCCGTTTCAAAAGGTGCTGCCTGAAAAATAGGATACCGGCGAAATGCCTGACGCGTATCGCTAGATTCAGGACGGTCGATCAAGCGAATTTGGCCAGAGCCAGAGCCATCGCCTACATCGGCCCAGTCTGTAATTTCGCCTCTGAAAATTTGGACAAATTGCTCAAATGTAATGTCGCCCTCAAAAGGGTTCTCGGATGAGACAAAAATAGCGATTTTTTCGAGAGCAATGGGAACAGCAACAAAGCCTTCGGCCTGCTCTGCTTCGGTGAGTGGGCGACCAATGGCGGCCAGATTAATTTCATCGTTGCGCAGGCGATCTAGCGCCGTGTCGGTGCCGTTGGCTTCGCTACTGACAGTCGCCGCTTCATAACGCGCAGTAAACCGTTCGGTGAGCGCGTCATTCATTGAGCGCATACTGCTAGAGCCGTCTATCAGAAGCGTTTCTGTGCCTGCTAAAGAATCGGGTAGGGTAAATTCGGGAACATCGGCAGCCTGGGCAAGCAGTAACCGATTGGTTGCTTCAACCCGGCTTGTAGGCGATGTTGTAGGCGATAGAGTTCTGCCAGTCAGCTGATCAAAGACAGCGGCAGATGCAGCGCGCTGAACCGGCACGGCAAGGGCCGTTAATAAGCACAGCTTGACAAGGGTAGAACGGTTGGCGTGCATCATAAAGCCTGAATTCTAAAATTACCTTAAATATCTCAGTGATTTCCCTGAGAGTCAATCTTGGCTGATGAATAAAGCCGCGATGACAATAAAATAATGCATCATGCCACATTTAGCGGGTTCTTTCAGATCTCCCGAAGATTTCAATTGGTCAGCGGTGGTCAGCGGTGGTTAGTGGTGATCAGCCTTATCTTTAAGATTCAACGCTTCTTTGGATTCAACTAAGCTTTTCTGACTAGCTTTTTGGGGAGCGCCCCTTTAGAGAACGCCCATGGGTGCCTGGGGCTGTTTGGTGCGGGCCAAAGTACTTTTCACTGCGGTACCGAAGCCATATTCTTAACTGCTGCGGAATTTTGTCTTTTTGCGCTGGCGTGAGCTGATTGTAAAGTGCTAGTGCCTTTTCGCGTTCGCCTCGGCAGGCGGCATTGCGATGGGCGTCCCATAGCCCTTTTGCCGCCCGAATCCGTCGGCAGGCTTCTTTGATTAGGGCTTCGCCTTCTAGGGGCGCATCGTTATTTTTTTTCTTCTTCTTTGACTTTGCCATTGCTTTGCCATTGCTTTGCTATCGGTTTGCCATTGCTTTGCTATCGGTTTGCTATCGGTTTGACGCATTGACCCGTTTCACTGGCCCTCTTTTATTTGACCTTTTGCACTTGATTCCTTCTGTGTCGGCATGAGGTTGATAGCTCTAGGCGCGATAAGATGTGTCGTTAATCAGCAGCCTAGATCGACGGGCGCATTAGTGCCACCTGTCATATTGGTTGTACCTGATATAATTTGCCCTTGAAACTGGTAACCTGTCGTGAATAAGGGTTCTATGTCGCATTTTAACGTGATTATTTGCGGCGTTTTGGTTAACTTCATTGGAATTGGATAGTTGGAGCCAGCTTAGTTTTTATGCACACTCATCATTCTCACTCCTCGGATCACTGCCACTGCGCTGTGCCTTCTACGCCTGAGCAAGTAAGAGCGCTACGGATTGCGCTGGTGATGGTGGCTAGTTTTTCGGTCGCTGAGCTGTGGGTGAGTGTTCATAGCAACAGTCTGTCGTTGATGGCTGATGCAGGGCATATGGTGACCGATGTGTTTGCGATCGCCTTCTCACTGTGGACGGCCTTACAAGTTGCGCAGAGTGCCGCTGACTCGGCCACCCAAATAAAAAACGAAAGGCTGAACGCCCTAGCGGCTTTGACCAATGGGGGGCTGCTACTGGTGGTGAGCGGTTGGCTCGCTTGGGAGGCCATAGGGGAGTTGCGATCGCCGCCGCCTGAAATTTTGAGCAGTCCGGTGGCAATCACAGCGGCCATTGGTCTATGTGTTAACGGTATAAATGCATACCTATTGCATAGTCATGCCGCTGACAATCTCAATCTTAGAGGTGCTTTTTTACACATGGTGGCCGATGCAAGTAGCTGCTTGGGTGTGCTGGTAGGTGCGGTGCTCATTGCTCAATTTGGCTGGTATCGCGCCGATGGGATAGTGAGTGGCGCGATCGCACTCCTTATTTTGACCACCGCCCTCCCATTAATTCGCCAAAGCTGGGCAGTGCTAAATATTTTTGCAGCCAAAACCCCTTCTGAAACCATATAAAATGCAAAAGCTTTAATCTGGCTCCTGCGATTTTTTATGAAAGTGACCTCTTGGAACGTCAACTCTATCCGTACTCGCCTGACGCAGGTTACCGACTGGCTTAAGACCCATCCAGTCGATGTGCTGTGCTTACAAGAAACCAAGGTCATTGATGAAGACTTCCCGGTGCAAGCGTTTACAGATTTGGGCTATAACGCTTATATTTACGGGCAAAAGTCTTACAACGGCGTAGCAATGCTGAGCCGTGAGCCCCTGCGAGAAGTGCAGATGGGCTTCGGCGCAGTAATCGATGAACATGAAGTAGGCGACCTAGACGCGCAAAAGCGAGTGATTAGCGGCGTGATGGGGGATGTAAGAATCGTGAACCTGTATGTACCGAACGGATCGTCACTCACAAGCGACAAGTTTGAGTACAAGTTAAAGTGGCTCGCACTGTTGAAAAAATATTTGACCAAGCAGCTAGCCCTTTACCCTCAGCTCAACGTCTGTGGTGACTTCAACATTGCGCTAGAGAGCAAAGACATTCACTCCGACAAAAACAGAGATACGCAGGTGATGGCAACCCCAATAGAGCGAGAAACGCTGCGCGATGTGCTCTCTATTGGCCTATCGGACGCCTATCGCAAATTTACCGATGAAGGCGGCCACTACAGTTGGTGGGACTACCGGACGAATGCTTTTGCGCGCAATATGGGCTGGCGGATCGATCATCACTATCTATCAGAAGATCTGTACGAGATTGTTGAGAGCTGCACAATTGATGTAGAACCGCGTAGATGGGAGCGGCCTAGCGACCACGCGCCGGTAACGGTAGAGTATGTGGCATAGCCTGGATAGTCTATATAGCCTAGATAGCTAGTGTGGTTTAGCCACCGAGCAATCATCCATGAGCCATTCACAGGCACTGCTTTCAAAGGGGCGCTATCCTAATACATACAGACGATTTCTCCCCTCTTGTTCGCGCTATGTCACAGTCTATCTGCATTCTCGGTGGCGGTTTCGGCGGTCTCTACACAGCTTTGGCTCTTAGTAAGCTCAACTGGGAAGACGGACAGCCCGACATTGTGCTGGTCGATCAGCGCGATCGCTTCATATTTGCCCCGCTCCTTTATGAATTAGTCACCGAAGAACTCCAAACCTGGGAGATTGCCCCTCCCTACGAAGAGCTGCTCGCTAACACAGGCGTCAGATTTCATCAAAGCGGCGTTGAAAGCATCAATACCCAGGCGCAGCAAGTGCAGCTCACCGATGGCACGCAGCTTGCATACGATCGGATTGTGTTAGCCCTCGGAGGTGAAACGCCCATGGATATGGCGCCTGGTGCTGCCGAGCACGCCATTCCCTTCCGCTCGCTAGAAGATGCTTATCGGTTAAAAGAACGGCTGCGGCAGCTAGAAGACAGCATAGAAACTGGCAGTATTGAAAAAGTTCGAGTCGCTGTCATTGGCGGCGGCTACAGCGGTGTTGAGATTGCCTGCAAAATAGCCGATAAGCTAGGTAGCCAGGGCCGGGTTCGGATTGTAGAGCGCGCCGACAAAATTTTGGCAACTTCTCCAGAATTCAACCAAAAAGCAGCGCAGAAGGCACTGAGTGAAAAAAACGTGTGGATTGATTATGAAACCACCGTCACAGAAGTCGGCGCTGACACCATTTCGCTCAGCTACAAAAACAAAGTCGATACCCTTCCAGTTGACATCGTGATGTGGACGGTCGGCAACAAAGTGAGCCCTGCCCTAGATGCTCTGGATTTGCCGCGTAATGGTCGCAGGCAATTCATCATTACCCCCACGCTACAAGTGGCTGAGCATTCCCATATTTTTGCCCTGGGTGATTTAGCTGAGGGTGTAGATAGCACGGGTAAAACTGTTCCGACAACAGCGCAGTCGGCATTACAGCAGGCTGACTATGCGGCGTGGAATATTTGGGCGAGCCTCACAGGTAGGCCGCTGCTGCCCTTCAAATATCAGCACTTAGGCGAAATGATGACGTTGGGGCGCGACAACGCAACACTTACAGGCTTAGGCCTCAAGCTAGAAGGCAACCTAGCCCACATTGCAAGACGGCTCACCTATTTGTATCGGATGCCCACGCTAGAGCATCAAATTCGCGTTGGCGTTAACTGGGTGACCCAACCGCTGCAAGATTTGCTCACTGATGTGAGCAAATAAACGCGAGCAATCAATGCGAGCAAAGAAAAAACGAAAGGTCATACCAGTAACGGATTTACGTGCTCTGGATTTGCGTGCTCTATTTTTAATTCCTCGTTTTAATCCCTTGTTTTAATTCCTTCTAATGTCCCTATCCTCACGCTCCGTTTCTGCCAAAGATTTGTATTCAAACTCAAACTCAAATCCAAACTCAAATCCCAGCCAAGATCCAATCCAGGTTCTACCTACAGCCTTGCCCAAAGCAAAATCTCCCAAGGATCTACCCAAAGTGATCTATCTAGACGCTTTTGGCACATTGTTTGGCCTAAAAGGGAGCGTGGGCGATCTGTATAGCAATCTGGCTCGTACCGCTTCGGTCATAACTGACCCCCATGCGGTCAATCAGGCGTTTTATCAAAGCTTTGGGAGCGCTGAATCTATGGCGTTTCCCAATGTTGCAGCCGAGGCCATTCCAGAGCTGGAATACCGTTGGTGGCAAGCAGTCGTTTCTCAGACCTTTGAAAAAGTGGGTGCTTTGGATCAGTTCACTGACTTCGATAGCTTTTACGCGGGACTGTACGGATATTTTGAAACGGCTGCGCCTTGGCGGGTGTATGGCGATACGCTAGCGGCGCTTAAGCGCTGGCAAAGCATGGGCATAGAGCTGGGTATTATTTCTAACTTTGACTCTCGACTGTATCGAGTGCTGGATGTGCTGGGGCTAAGGCCTTATTTTCAGTCAGTGACGATTTCCACTGAGGTTGGTGCGGCTAAGCCTTCCGCTCAGATTTTTCAGGCGGCGCTCCAGAAGCATCACTGTAAGGCGCAAGAAGCTTGGCATATCGGCGATAGCCAGTTGGATGACTACAGCGGTGCTCGGGCTGCGGGCTTGCACGCTATTTTGCTGGATCGATAGAGATTTTGCTGGATCGATAGAAATTTTGCTGGATCGATAGAGATTTAATCGATAGTTTTTTTTAGCAGAGGTGAGATGACGGCTGCTGAGCCGCATGTTAACGCCTTTCTGGATATCCGTAGTTTCCTGATATCCGTAGCTAGCAGCATCGTGGGTATCAGATAATTCATAATCTGTTCTGAGTTAAGTGATTGCCGAAGGCTTAACATTCTGCGAGAGTAAGCCTATATATCACTCTGTGGACAAAAGTTGATGGTTCGGGAATATTACAGGGCAAAGCTTCTTCTCACTGCTGCTGCTATGCCATCTTGCCGTTTCTCACTACTTTTGTTGAGCTTGAGCTTTTATTTGTGGGCTATGCCAAGTTGGTTGAAAACAAGTTTGATCGGTCGGGCAAATGCAGAATCGCTTCCTCCACTGCCGACTGATAGCGTTGCGCAAATCACGCTGCCTCCATTGCCAAGCGATCGCATTCCTTCACAAGTTCTGCCGCCAGCCGATATCACTCCCGATCTGCGAGACGATGACCGCCTGCCCGAACAGCCAATACCTAGGCTGCCGCCGGTAGACGAGCTGTTAGGCAATCCAGAGGCCCCCAATACGCCAGACACAGTGACTGGCGATGGCGACACCTTTGTGATCAACGATATTCAAATAGCGGGTAGCACTGTCTTTACCAATGAGGATTTTGCCGACCTCTTTGCCGACTATATCGGCAGAGACGTAACCTTTAATGAGCTTATTGAGCTGCGCTCGGCAGTGACTCAGCGCTATGTGGATCAAGGGTTTATCACCTCTGGGGCGTTTATTCCACCGCAGACCCTAGAAGACGGCATGCTCACTGTGCAGGTGATCGAAGGCGTGATTGAAGAGATTGAAATTGTGGGCACTCGGCGGCTGAGCCCTAAATATATTCGCAGCCGTTTGGGCCTTGCTGCGCAGCCGCCGATTAATGCTGACAAGCTGCTAGAAGGGCTTCAGCGGTTGCAGATAGATCCGCTGATTGAGACGGTGTCTGCCGACTTGCAGGCCGGGATTAGGCCGGGCACGAGCATTCTAAGGGTCAGCGTTGTAGAAGCCGATTCTCTGGCGCTTAACTTGGGGGTAGACAACGGGCGATCGCCTAACATTGGCAGCGTCCGTAGGCAAATTAGCCTTTCAGAGGGCAATCTTTTGGGTATTGGCGATCGCGCCTTTATCGGCTATTCCAACACCGATGGCAGCAATAGTCTGGACTTTAGCTACTCCATACCGGTCAGCCCTTACAACACACGGATCAACCTAGAGGGCGGCATTTCAGAAAGTCGCGTCATTGATGAAACATTTGACGTCTTAGACATCAGCTCCGATGCTCACTATTACGAGCTAGGCATTACCCACCCCCTAATAGAAACACCCACCCAAGAATTCACCCTCGATCTGACGTTGTCTCATAGGCAGAACCAAACCCGTCTGGGCATTGATGATATTGGCCCGTTTCCGCTTTCACCCGGAGCCGACGAAAACGGTGAAACTCGCGTGAGCGCCCTACGGTTTTCGCAGGCTTGGACGCAGCGCAGTGAGCAGGAGGTGCTCGCAGCCCGGTCGCAGTTTAACTTGGGCCTAGGCCTGCTCGACGCCACCCAAAACTCAGGCGATGTACCCGACAGTCAGTTTTTCTCGTGGCGGGGGCAGGGTCAGTGGGTTCGCCTGCTAGGTGAAGATTCTCTCTTTTTCCTTCGCAGCGATGTGCAGCTCGCCTCCGATCGACTGCTATCGTCCGAGCAGTTTGGCCTAGGCGGGCAGCAAACAGTGCGTGGCTATCGTCAGGATGCCTTCTTGCGTGACAACGGGGCGCTCATTTCTGCCGAGGCTCGCTTTCCCATTGTTCGCTTCGGTGAAGAGCGCATTGTTCAAATTACGCCTTTTTTAGATGCAGGCGTTGCTTGGAACTATAAAGACAATCCTGAGGGTAACAATGTCTTAGTCGGCACAGGTGTGGGTTTACTATGGCAACAAAATGAGAACCTATCCGCCCGTTTAGACTGGGGCATTCCGCTGGTAGATATTGACAGCGACGGCGACAGCCTGCAAGACAGCGGCATTTATTTTTCGCTTCGGTACAGTTTGTTTTAGGTCTTTTTGTTTTAGGTCTTTAAAGTCAATCGCTTTAAAGTCAATCGCCTTCAAGTCAATCGTCTCTTTTGGCCCGTCTCTGAGAGCGCCATTAGCGCTATTAGCGCCAATAGCGACGGCTGGCGGTAAAGCAGCCGACTGCTACCATCAAAATCGTCGTCAGGCCAAATCCTCGTAAGAACAACGCTGGAATCATCGGTAGCCAGTTTTTCCCAAGCAAAATTAATGAGACGCAGCCAACCAGCGCCCAAATCGTGTCTGCTCGGAGCGGAATTTGATGAAAAAACTGGCGTGTTAAAAAGATGGCCAAGGCGCCTACGCCAAAAGGCACTGCAATCGTTAATATCATTGGAATCAGCGGACTGCTCAGCAGTAGTCCCGCGAGCACTGGCAGCATTGACACCGCTACCCTCAGTAAAATATCGATAGCGGTTGCAACCAATACCGTCAGCCCCGCGCTCAGTAGCAGCAATGGCCAAGGTAAATATTTAAGCGACCGAAAGGGATTATGCATGGGGTCAATGCGTCTGAATATTGACGTAGCCTACACTTCTATTCGCGATTCTCCAACCCTTGGGTTTGTTTTTGTCTGGCTTTGACCCGTGAATTCGGATGTGTCAGCCATCAAATCGCAGCGCCTGACCGCGCACTTGGGTATCGATAGTGCCATGGTCATACACCACCTGCCCGCCTACGAGGGTAATCACAGGCCAGCCGGTGAGCGTCCAGCCCTCAAAGGGGCTCCAGCCGCATTTGGTTTGCAGTTCTTCACGCCGCACCGGACGATAGGTCGTCAGGTCAACCAGCACCAAATCGGCATCGTAGCCGGGCTCAATGAGGCCTTTGTTCGGGATGTTGTAGGCCCTCGCTACCGCCGTAGACATCCAGTGAGAGACCTGCGCGATGGTGCAGCGGCCTGCCTGGGCTTGGGTGAGCATTAGCGGCAACGCGGTTTCGACGCCGGGTATCCCCGAAAGACTATCTGAAAGACTATCTGAAAGACTACCCGAAAGATTATGGGGGTAGCCTTGGGCTTTTTCTTCTAGGGTGTGCGGGACATGGTCGGTGGCAATAAAGTCAATCACGCCGTCTAAAAGGGCTTGCCATAAGATTTCGCGATCGCGCGGATACTTCAGCGATGGATTCATCTGCGCGATCGCGCCATTTTTTTCATATGCATTCATGTCCAATAGCAAATGCTGCGGTGTTACCTCAGCAGTGACCCAGCTGGGCTTATCATGCCTGAGCAGTTCGGCTTCATCACCGGTCGCCATATGCAAAATATGCAGCCGTCGTTGATATTTTTTAGATAGGCTGAGTGCGAGCTTAGTGGCGTTTAAGGCTGTTTCATTGGTTGTTGCATTGTCCTGTACTTTAGTGCGGGTAGTGTGGGTTGCCGGATCGGCTTCACCTTCAAACAGTTTGCGTCGCGCCATAATGCGAGATTGATCCTCAGCATGAACGGCAATTAGGCGGCTGCCCGTTGCAAAAATCGGCTCAATCGTTTTGGCGGTGTTAACCGAAAGGAGGCCGTCGGCTGAGCCCATAATTATCTGAATCCCGCAGGTGGGGTTGGCCTCTTGTAGGTCAGGCAAATTTTCTGGCGTTGCCCCCATAAAAAAACCGTAGTTGACTAAGCTTTGGGACGCTGCGATCGCCAGCTTATCTGCCAAACTCGCTTGAGTTGTCGTGAGTGGCAGCGTATTAGCCATCTCTAAAAAAGAGGTCACACCGCCTCGCACGCAAGCGCAGCTCTCGGTAAAGAGATTTTCGTTATGCGCCAATTCTGGATCGCAAAAATGCACCTGTGGATCAATCACGCCAGGTAACAAGGTCAACCCTTGGCCGTCAATAGTTCGGGTATTGGGTGACAGGTCTAGTTTGGTTCCTACAGCAGTTATTTTGCCGTCTGATATGGCCACTTCGCGGGGTTCTATCTCCCCAGAAGGCAGTAAGACCTGTGCGTTTTGAACAATCAGTAAGGCTTGCGTCATATTATTAATGCCTATTTTTCTGACACTACTGTAGGCTTGTTTAAACTCAATATTTCATTTTTCTGCTACCTTTATACTCCTAGAAACCCACCCTTGGGCCTTTTTGAAAGCCGTGTCTGAAAAGCAACAAAATCCGTGGATTGAGGGACTACAAACCATTGGTCTGAGTATCGTTTTGGCCCTTGGTATTCGTCAGTTTGTCGCCGAAGCAAGGTTTATTCCCTCTGGCTCCATGAAGCCGACCCTTCAAATTGATGACCGGCTGGTAGTCGAAAAAATTAGCTACCGGTTCAACCCTCCCAAACGGGGTGACATCATTGTCTTTCAGGCTCCTCAAAAGGCATTGGATGTGGTCGGTTCGACCACGCATGATGCTTACATTAAGCGCGTTATTGGTCTCCCTGGTGACATGGTTGAGGTTAGGGACGGGAAAGTATTTATCAATGGAGAAGTGCTCCAAGAAGACTACATTCAAGCTCCCCCTACTTACAGTTGGGGCCCAGAGGTTGTCCCCGCAGATGAATATTTGGTACTAGGTGACAATCGCAATAGCAGCTCTGATGGCCATGTCTGGGGGTTTTTGCCTCGGGAAAGTATTATTGGTCGTGCAGTTGTCCGCTTTTGGCCACCGACTCGCATTGGCGGTCTTGACTAAGCACCTCTGATAAGCGCCTCATTGAATAAGCACCTCATCAGATAAGCGCCTCAGTCTTTATTTACTCATGCAATGAACTGGCACAGCAGCAATCGCCTTTTAGCAGACCCTGACGGTAGGTTATGGATGCCTAGTTTTTATCTGTTTCATCGCAGCCGATATGACTTATCCCCAGTCTGATCATCCATCTGGTCGTCAGTCCAATCATCTACCTAACCACGCTGCTGCTAAATCCTCTCGTTTGTGGGTGGAAGTATTGCAAACGATGGGATTGAGCATTGTGCTCGCGCTAGGAATGCGGCAGTTTGTGGCCGAAGCTCGACTGGTTCCTACCGGGTCAATGGAGCCGACTGTACAAATTAACGATCGCCTCGTTATCGATAAAATTAGCTATCTGTTTCGTTCTCCCCAGCGAGGCGACATTATTGTATTTCAGGCCCCTGAAAAAGCTTTGGTGATCGCAGGTTCTGCGACGAGCGATGCTTACCTAAAGCGGATTGTGGGCCTACCTGGAGAGACGGTGGAGATCACGGGTGGCTATGTGCTGATCAATGGAAAAGCGATTGAAGAGCGCTACATTAAGGCACCTCCTAACTATAACTGGGGTCCAGAAGTCGTTCCAGAGGAGCAGTATTTGGTGTTAGGCGATAATCGCAACGGCAGCTTAGACGGCCATGTATGGGGATTTTTGCCTGAAGAAACCATTATTGGTAAAGCCGCTGTTCGCTTTTGGCCGCCGCATCGGCTAGGCGGGTTGGATTAGCTCGCTAAACGAGTTGGACTGGTTCGCCAAAGACTAGTCCGCCAAAAAGGTTGGTGTCCAGATATGACTGACCTTGCCTTTAATGGTTTGGTTTAGCCAGGGTGTATTGCTTGATAGCGATCGCAAGTTTTCTGGCAACACGCTCCACTCCGCGTTTGGATCAAACAAAACCAGTTCAGCGGGGCTGCCCACTGCCAGCCGAGGTGGCGTGAGTCCTAAGCACTGCGCGGGGCCTGCACTTAGCGCCTGCCACAGCTGCGCAGGGCTGAGTCGCGTATCACTCTGTGCGCCGCTGACAAAGGTTTGCCAGAGCACGGGCAGCGCTAGCTCCAGGCCAATCGCGCCAGGGGGCGCGGTATCAAAGGCAACGGTTTTTTCTTCGTAGGTATAGGGGCTGTGGTCAATAGCGATCGCATCAATTACCCCATCGGCGACGCCAGCAATCAGCGCTTGCCGGTCAGCCGGATTACCTAGCGGCGGACTGTGCCTAAGGCTAGGGTCGTACCCCTCTAAATCTTGCGTATCAAAAACGAGATGATGCCAGGGCACGCTCGCGCTGACGGGCAGACCCTGCGCTTTGGCCTGACGCAATAGCGCTACGCCGCGAGCGGTCGAAATTCTCATCACATGTACCCACGCCGGAATTTCGGCGATGCACTCTAGCAGAGTGGCCAGGGCGGTGGTTTCAGCGATCGCACTCACCCCCGGCAACCCCAAACGCAAGGCTTGAGGCCCTTCTCTAACCACGCCCGCTTCTGCCAAATTTGGATCACAAGGCCACAGCGCGACCGGCTTTTTCAGCGGCTGCATATATTCCAGCAAGCGCCTAAGCAGCACTCTGTTAACGATGGGTTCGCCGTCAGTAAAACCCAGCGCTCCCGCTGCGGCCAGTTCGGCGAGTTCAGTGAGTTGTTTGCCCTGCGCGCCCAAGGTAATGGTGGCCCAAGGTAGCAGCTGAGATCGGTTCTCTGGCGCTGCTGAATGGGCTGCTAGCGCCGCTGATGACACTCTAGTCGCTGAATTGGCTCGCTGAATGGCAGCCATCACGCTCGCGCTGTCCACGGCTGGCTCTGTGTTAGGGAGCAGGCCCACACGCGTAAATCCGCCAGCGGCAGCGGCTCGGCTTAAAGACTCGTAGGTTTCCCGCGATTCATGACCGGGCTGACCGCTCTGGCTGTATAGGTCAATCAGGCCGGGGCCTAAAAACTGGCCGCGCCCGTTGATGATTTGTGTATCGGCGGGTAAGTCAGTCAGGGTTGGGGCGATCGCCTCAATCCGCCCTGCCTTGATGAGTACGTCAGCAGTTCCCTCTACATTTACTCGCTCATCAGAGGCCGCGTCCTCTAACCCCGACTCTCGCGCCAACCCCAGATCTAACCCCAGATCTAACCCCAGATCCAACCCCACTATCGAAGCCTGCCGAATCACCTGTGTTGTGGAAGGGCTAATGGTTGAAGGGCTAGGTGTGGAAGGGCTAGTTGTTGAAGGGCTATCAGTCGCCATGAAGGATCTCCGTAGGTTTTAGAGTGCGCCAGCCGCCGTTTTATCAAAAATGCTGCCTGATAGATGAGTCGTAATATTGGCCGCGCTCAATACCGGGCGACTATCTGGCCCAGCGGGATAGTCAATTACGCTCACGGCGCCATTGCCCTGTTTAAACTGCCAAAATTTCTCTGGCCCTAAGCCCATCACCTGACACAAAATTGCTTTATTAATGGCATCATGAGCCACCACCATCACCACCGGTGCCGAACCGCCATAATCCTCCTCAGCCGTCTCGCTATAGGCTGCTACAATACTGCCCCATCCTTTTTTGGCTCGTTTCCACACATCGGCCAAGTTCTCACCGCCCGGCATCTGCACCGTTTCAGGTTTGCTTTGCCACTCACCGAGCAGTCCCGGATAGCCCGCTTCAATTTCTGACTCTAGTTTGCCTTCCCACTCACCGTGGCTAATTTCCCACAGCTGCTCAGTGGTCTCTAGCGTCACCTGGGGATGGTGCTTCAAAATGCCCTCTGCGGTTTCTTTAGGCCGCAGCATTGAGGAGGTCACTGCCGCGTCGATTTGCACAGCCTTTAAAAACTCACCTGCCTGCGCTGCCTGACGATGGCCATTTTCGTTCAGCGGAATATCAATTTGCCCTTGAAACCGCCCGTCCCGGTTCCAATCTGTTTCACCATGCCTCACCAACAGCAGCCGCGGCCCTTTGAATCGACCTCGTCGTTTGGGCAGCGGCTCACCCAAATGAGTCGTCAAATTTAAAGATTCTAGCTGTGCGCCCGCTTCCCAACTGCCAAAAAAGTTCAATACGTTAATCGCGCAGTTCTCCTGCCCCATGCTGTTAATGCTCTCAGGGCCAAGTCCAATAGAAGTTCCGACTAGGGCCCGGTTGATGGCACTATGCGCTACCAACAACACTGTTTGGCCGCTGTGTTCGGCAATGAGGCGCTGTAAAAACTGAGCGGCTCGCTCCCATATATCGCGCACAGGGTAAAAGTCAGTGGTGGTGCCGTCTGCATTCGGCAAAGCCATCTTAAAGTTGCCAGCATCCTGCCGCCAGGCTCTAAACTCTTCGGGATAGTTGGCCTCGGCATCTGCAAACGATGTCGATTCCCACAGCGGCAAATTGATTTCTTTAATGAGTTCAGCCGTTTGCGGGTTGGGTACGGTTGTACCTTTGCTGCGCATCGTTTCTATAATGAGTTCACAGGTGGTCGCGGCGCGTTTTAAGGGGCTTGCATAGATGGCATCTATCGGGGTGTTCCCGAGCATTTCACCCACTTTGCGGGCCTGCTGTTCGCCGAGTTCTGTCAGCACCGCGTTGTCGTGATTGCCTGAAATAATGCGCCCTACGTTGGAGGTACTTTCGCCATGACGAACAATAATAACTGTGGTTTTCAACGGAGCTGACCTCGCCAATGATACGCCAGAGCTATCTTACACTGGCGCTCTTACAATAGAAGTATGGAGAGAATTGTCACCTACAGCCCTGCCTACACCCTGGTGCCCACCTACGAGTGTTTTAATCGCTGTACCTATTGTAATTTTCGGGTCAATCCAGGGCAACACGAGTGGATGACGCTGGCGGCGGCTCGCGAGCTGCTATTGCCTTTAGAGTCGCAGGATGTGAGCGAAGTGTTGATCCTCAGCGGTGAGGTGCATCCGCTGAGCAAGCGGCGTTCAGACTGGTTCGAGCGGATATATCAGCTGTGTGAGCTAGCGTTGGCCCAGGGGTTTTTGCCGCATACCAATGTGGGGCCGCTGAGCTATGCAGAGATGGCCCAATTGCGCGAGGTGAATGTGTCGATGGGGCTGATGTTGGAGCAGGTAACGCCGGATTTGCAACAAACCGTGCATGCTCATGCGCCGAGCAAGCGGCCTGATGTACGGTTACAGCAGTTAGATTTTGCGGGGCGGCTCAAGGTTCCGTTTACAACTGGGCTGCTGCTAGGACTGGGTGAGACCGTTGACGATTGGGCTGATAGTTTAGAGGCGATCGCTCAATCCCACCATCACCATCGCCATATTCAAGAAGTTATTTTGCAGCCGCATCAGCCGGGTCAAACGCAGGTAGAAACGCGGCCTGCTTGCCAGGGCAAAACGCTCTTGCAAGCCGTGAAGCTCGCCCGAGATATTTTGCCGGATGACATCACACTACAGATTCCGCCTAATTTGATCCTCAATGACGACGCGCTGCTGAGCTGCATTGCTGCCGGGGCCAGCGATCTAGGGGGCATTGGCCCTATTGATGAAGTGAACCCGGCTTATGGGCATCGCGATCGCAAAGCGATGGAGGCCCTTTTGCAAACCCAAGGCTGGACGTTGCAACCGCGATTGCCCATATACGAAAAATACGACGACTGGCTGTCTAAAGGCTTGCGATCAGCCGTGCAGCGGTGGCGCTATACCCGTCCACGCAGCATCTGAGCCATTTCGTTTTGCTTCGGCGACTGCTCTAGGGCTGTTTCCTCTGTGATCCGACCGGCTTCATAGAGGGCATATAGTGACTGGTTCATAGTACACATGCCGTCAAAAGTACAGTTGGGCAAAATGGCCTCTACTTCGTCGAGCTGGCCGCGCAAAATGTAGTCCTTGATTGCGTCTGTGTTGATGAGGATTTCATGGAAGGCGGCCCGTTTGCCATCGGTGGTGCGGCATAGCCCCTGGGCCACGACGCCGATTAGGGATTCTGCGATCGCTACTCGAATGGGGGCCTGTTGCTCCGGCTCATACATACCCAAAATACGCTCAACCGTCTTCACCGCACTGTTAGTATGCAGCGTACCAAAGACCAAATGTCCGGTTTGAGCCGCTTTAAGCGCAGTTTCAATGGTTTCTCGATCGCGCATCTCCCCCACCAAAATGATGTCCGGATCTTCCCGCAAAGATGCCTTCAGCGCGTTGCTGAACTTTTTGGTATGTACCCCAACTTCCCGCTGCTTAATTAAAGACTTCCGGCTCTGATGCACAAATTCTACGGGGTCTTCAATTGTGATGATGTGCTTTGGCATCTCCTTATTGATGTAGTCAATCATCGCCGCCATTGTGGTTGACTTCCCCGAACCCGTCGGCCCCGTCACCAAGATTAAACCCTTGTGATAGTGGCACATATCCTTAATGACAGGCGGCAGGTTCAACTGCTTCATCGTCAAAATTTCCACCGGAATCAGTCGCATCACCATGCAAGGGCCATTCAGGCTCACAAAAATATTGATGCGCACTCGCGAAAAATCGTACTGAGCCGCCCCATCAAAGTCCAGTGTGTCTTTGAACTGTTGAATATCTTCAGGCGACAAAATTTCTTTGAGCCAACTCTCAAACACTGCCTCGGTGGTCACTGGGAAATCAGTCGCGTTAATTTCACCCCGATTTCGGTAGCGTGGCACTTCGCCCACACCCACATGAATATCCGAATAGCCCTCATCAAACGCTTTGCGAATAATTTGTTCGAGTGTAGGCCCGCTAGCTGCGACACCCCCCGGCATGGGTGGGGGTGAGGCCGCTCGGTGTCCAGCAGCGCGAGCCGGTGGAGCCTGAATCATTTCAGTCTGAGGCGCCGCAGATGTAGGCGCAGTCGAGGCGGGCTGCGCCCCAGGCTGACCCGGATTAATGCTTCGGTTCGTCGGTAGCGGTGGCGCTGAGGGTCTAGCACCTGCCGCAGGCGGAGCTGGCGGACGAGATGATACGCCACTGCCGTCGCCAGCTCTGGGCGGTGGGGGCGGCATCGCGGGTCTAGGTGGTGGAGATGGCGGCGATTGCAGATTGCTCATGGAGCCCCTCAAAAATATCGTTTATGCGTTACATGCATAAAGTTTTCCCAGCCGCCTTTGGAAAACTGAGGATCGTGAAGATCGTTCAGTCATCTAAACAACAGGGCACCTAAAAGCCTGCTGCTACAACTCCTCACGGGCTGTGATACCCTATTAGAGTTCTATTAAATTCACACACTTGGATTTTCGGGTGTCTGGTCTGGTCACTGGCTTTCGCGCGCTAGCTTTATCGTCTTAGGCTTTATTGCTTTGCTAGAAAGTGTCAACCGTCTAGATGCAGCCAAGTGGAGGTTTAAACCCGGAAGGAGAAATTTCATATGCCAGCAGTAACCCTGTCTGATCTATTAGAGTCGGGCGTGCATTTTGGTCACCAAACACGCCGCTGGAATCCGAAGATGGACGAATACATCTTCACTTCCCGCAACGGTGTCCATATTATTGACCTCGTACAGACCGCAAGGCTTTTGGAAGATGCCTATCAGTATGTTCGTAAGTCAGCCGAAAGCGGCAAGAGCTTTTTGTTTGTTGGAACCAAGCGCCAAGCGGCGGGCATCGTGGCCCAAGAAGCGAGTCGCTGTGGCTCTTACTACGTGAACCAACGCTGGTTGGGCGGCATGCTCACCAACTGGACCACGATTAAAACCCGCGTAGAGCGACTCAAAGAACTTGAGCGAATGGAGTCTTCGGGAGCGCTAGCAATGCGACCCAAAAAAGAAGGAGCCCAGCTACGCCGTGAGCTAGAAAAATTGCAGAAGTACTTAGGTGGCATTAAAACCATGCGCCGCATTCCCGATGCCGTCATCATCGTAGATGTACGCCGTGAGTACAACGCCGTTCAGGAATGCCAAAAGCTGGGTCTGCCGATTATTTCGCTGCTAGATACCAACTGTGATCCTGATGTTGTAGATGTTCCCATTCCTGCTAACGACGATGCTATCCGGGCGATCAAGCTGGTAGTCGGTCGCCTTGCTGATGCCATTTATGAAGGATCTCGGGGCGGTGGAACTGACAGTGGTAGCGGTGGCAAGGGTGCAGCCCATGCCGCAGACATCTATGATGGCTATGACGGTGCTGACTACGACGACGAAGGGGCTGAAGTCGAAGATTTAGATGCTCCCGAAGCCGATAGCTAGTAGGTTAATAGCTAGTGGATTAATAGCTATTAGGTTAATCGCTTGCTATTAATCTCTGGAGACAGCTACTTGATAAGAATCGTAATCTTGAGCGATTTATATTTATCGAGTAGCTGCTCTCGTTGTTTTTGTTCAGACTTTAAACTGCAGACTTTATTCAATTCAGATTAGGACTAACGTACGATGGCAGACATTTCTGCGAAGCAGGTGAAAGAACTGCGCGATAGAACCGGCGCAGGCATGATGAACTGTAAGAAGGCGCTGAAAGAATCTGACGGCGACATGGAGAAAGCGAGCGAATGGCTGCGCCAGAAGGGAATTACGTCGGCAGCCAAAAAAGAAAGCCGAGTGGCTTCTGAAGGCTTGGTGCATAGCTACATTCATACGGGCGGTCGCGTTGGTGTTCTGGTGGAAATCAACTGTGAGACCGACTTTGTTGCGCGGCGTGAAGAGTTCAAGGCGCTAGCTCAAGATGTCGCGATGCAGATTGCGGCTTCTCCCAATGTGGAATATGTCAAAATCAGCGATATTCCTCCAGAGATAGCCGAGAGCGAAAAAGCGATTGAAATGGGTCGCGATGACTTGGGCAATAAGCCTGACAATATTAAGGAAAAGATTGTTCAAGGCCGAATTGACAAGCGACTCAAAGAACTGTCACTGGTTGATCAGCCCTTTATTAAGGATCAAAACATTACCGTAGAAGAACTGGTGAAGCAGGCAGTTGCTAAGTTGGGTGAAAACATCCAGATTCGTCGCTTCTCTCGCTTTATTTTGGGTGAAGGCATAGAGAAAGAAGAAGTGGATTTTGCTGCTGAGGTGGCTGCTCAAACGGGGCAAAAATAGGCAGGTTAAACAGTGAGGGCTGATACTTTTTGGGTGTTATCAGTTTTTATTTGTAGTGACTGCCGTCCATTGAAAAGGGGATACTAGAAAGTGAGTTTTGAAAGTCGGGTTCTTCTGCGATATGAAGAGCCCGATTTTGATCAAATTAACCGTATGGATTTGTGTACGGGCGTCCGTGCGGCAAGTTCACTTTTGTAAAGACGCTATTGTATAGAGCATATGGTTAAAGCAAGCGGTCAAATTAAACAGGAGCTAGCATCGCTCCAGCAGCAGACTCAGCAAATGGCCGAAGCGTTGGATTCGCTTTATGAGGGTTATTTGACAGCGTTGAGTGAAGCTGGCTCCCGGCAGCTGGTGCAGGCGGCTTATCACTTGTGTACTCGGGCCTATCCCGATAAGTTTTTGGCGCTCTCTTGGGATCAGCGCAATCAGCTACAAAAGGCGTTGCAGGCGATCGCAGCCAAAATTTATCAGCAGCTAGTCGATCAGCGAGAGCAAACTAAAAAGGCCAGTCGCCAGTCGCAAAGCTATCAAAATCCTAACGGGCTAGTGTTTTTACAGCGCCTGTTAGAGGCTAGAGGGGCTAGTGCATCTAGCAGCGGATCATCTGCGGCAACGCGAGATATTTTTCGGATGCGGACGGGTCGTGATAACGATGAACTGCTGGCCGAAGAACGCTATGACGGTAAATATCAAAATGAGTCTGAGCTGACTGACGATGACTCAGTTGAGTTTGACCGTTTAGATCGCGACGATTTGGATCGCGACGATTTGGATCACGACGATTTGGATCGCGAGGGCTTTGAGGAAGATGGCTTTGAAGAAGTGTTCGATCAGGGCAACTTTGCTTCTATAGAAGACATGCGTGATTTGGCCGGAGATGATCTGGCCGAAGACATGGATGAAGAGGGTGATGAAGACGACCTAGACTTTGACATGGAGGTGCCTGCGGCTGACCAGCGACTGACCATTGATGAAGAAGAAGACTTGCTGGCTGCTTTAGAAGGGCTGGCTCGCCGCTCGATAGCGCTCAATAGCGACCTAGATGGCGCTAGACTCAGTGGCATTCAGGATAACCACAGCGATAGTGCGACAGGTGAGGGCTTAGATAGCGACTCCGCCGAACAGTGCCTGTCTCCCATGCATTTGCTCAAGCAGCAGATGCTTCTTGAAAGAGCGATTCGAGAAGTGTTTAAGGCTGTCTCCGAAGAAGCCAACGAGCTGCTGCAAAAGTCAAGCGTTATGCCTCGTTTCCCACGGGCGTTGTTGACTGCGGCGGCTGGGCCGCGAGAAATGGGTGAGCCGCTGAATGCGGTGCCCAATGTTGTGCGTGTTTCAGTGCGGGTAATGCATGGCGAGGTCACGACAGATCTCGATGAGGTAGATCCTGATGATGATGTGCCAACAGCAGAGCCTGGGCGTCGAGGCCGATCGTCTAGGCAAGCCTCTAAAGATGCCGATCGCAGGCAGGAGGAAGTTTTTCGCAAAAGTAGAGAGCGGAATCGTCAGCGAAATGGCAATCGTCCCTCTGGTCGGTCGAGCGCAGGCGACGAGGCGGCTCGCCGTATGCGCCGCATGATGCCCAGGGAGATCATCGAAATAGAGGCGCTACCAGAGCTATCGGCTATTAGCTTACGACTGAGCGAAGTTGAATTTACTGACCCGACTGTATCTGCATGGCGCAGTCGGCTGCGGCAAAAGCTGGGTGATCTTAAAAAGCTAGGAATGCGCTATAAAAAAACTCAGCGATCGCTAGAAACTGCTCAAGCTGAAGATGCTTGGCGTGCTAGCTGGACAGTACGGCCAAACGACAGCGTGGGAGAACCGTAACCAGAACTAGAAAAGGGGGCCGGTGAATAGATAAGCTTGATAGGTGAGCCGGAGCAGGTGAAATGGAGCCAGCAACTACCCAGCAATCTACGACTGAAGCGCAAGCCGCAGATACTGCACCGGCCTTGCCAGAATGGGTACGCCTACAAAAGGCGCTGAGTGTAGAATCCGAACGCGGCTTCAACAATATTGAAGGTCATCATCAGCTGTTTAGCGAGTTTGTCGCCAGTAGCCTAATCAATGGCATGAAAGCGCTGAGCAGCCATTTAGCGGGGCAACTCAAAGAGGGCGATAAGTGGAAAGCCCTAGCCGAGCGGTTTGAGCAGTACGGTGAACTTTCTTTCTCCCAGCGCCAGCATTTGGTCGCCGACACCAGGCGATTTTTGCACAGAGCCAGGCAAGCCGCAGATGCGCTGCCGCTGCTCGCAGAGAGCAGTGGCCAATACAATGCATCGTCTACTATATCTTCCAACACCTCTTCCAACGCCTCTTCCAACGCCTCTTCTAGCGCAGCGGCAAATGCATCTTTATCTTCTGTATCTAAAGATAAAGCAGAAGATCGTCAGGCCCCTAAGCGTAAGTCCAAGTCGCCCAAAGCCACTGACGTCACAGGTCTGATCCATCGCAGCGATTCTAACCATCCGCTTGACAGGCCGCTCACCTATCTAAAAGGCGTTGGGCCGACTAAAGCAGAAAAGCTCGCCAAGCTAGGATTACTCAGCGTTCGCGATGCGCTGTTTTACTATCCGCGCGACTATATTGACTATGCCAAGCAGGTCAAAATAAAAGACTTAGTCCCTGGTGAAACCGTCACGATTGTGGCCACGGTAAAGCGCTGTAACTGCTTTAGCTCGCCGCGCAATCCGAAGCTGACGATGTTTGACCTAACGGTGTATGACAGCAGCTCGCGGCTGAAGATTAACCGATTTTTTGCAGGTACGCATTTTCGTTCGCGCGGCTGGCAAGAAAGACAAAAGCGGCTATATCCACCGGGCGCGGTCGTTGCTATATCGGGCCTAGTCAAGCAAACAAAATACGGGATTAATATCGACAATCCTGAGATTGAGGTGCTAGGCGATGAAAACGACTCAATCGATTCGCTCAAAATTGGGCGTGTGGTGCCTGTATATCCGCTGACTGAAGGGGTGGGTGCTGATTTGGTCCGCAAGGCGGTGGTGGCTGCATTGCCTTCGGCAGTGGCTCTACAAGATCCGCTGCCTCGCAAACTCAGGGAAAAATATGATCTGGTGGATTTAGCGGTTGCGATCGCCCATATTCACTTTCCTCCCAGCACCGAAGCCCTCGCCACTGCCCGCCGCCGCCTTGTCTTTGATGAATTCTTTTACCTACAGCTGGGCCTTCTGCGCCGTCGTAAAGATCAACAAAAGCAGCAGACCACTGTACAAATGGCACCCACAGGTGCACTGATTGAAGCCTTTTACAAGGTCATTCCGTTCAAATTTACAGGCGCTCAGCAACGGGTGGTGCAAGAAATTTTGAATGATCTGCAAGCGACCGCTCCTATGAACCGCCTGGTTCAGGGCGATGTGGGTTCAGGTAAAACCGTAGTTGCCGTGGTTGGCATCTTAGCCGCCATTCAAGCAGGCTATCAGGCTGCCCTCATGGCCCCAACCGAAGTCCTCGCTGAGCAGCACTATCGCAAGCTCGTAGAGTGGTTCAATCTGTTGCATTTACCGGTTGAACTGCTCACGGGCTCAACCAAGGCCGCAAAGCGCAGACAAATCCACAAGGAGCTACTAACTGGCGAACTCTCTGTGCTGGTAGGCACCCATGCCCTGATAGAAGATCCGGTCAAGTTTACCAATCTGGGCTTAGTCGCCATTGACGAGCAGCATCGATTTGGTGTGGCTCAGCGGGCAAAACTCCAGCAAAAAGGTAACAATCCCCATGTCCTTACGCTCACGGCAACCCCCATACCTCGAACCCTCGCCCTTACTCTTCATGGCGACCTCGATGTCAGCCAAATTGACGAATTGCCACCTGGCAGAAAGGCTATTCAAACCACGGTGCTAGGCGGACGTGAGCGATCCGATGCCTATGACCTCATTCGGCGGGAAATTGCCCAAGGCCGACAGGTCTATATTGTGCTGCCGCTGGTAGAAGAATCCGAAAAACTAGACCTGCGATCTGCGATTGAAGAACACACTCGTTTGCAAGAGACGATTTTTCCAGAGTTCTCTGTAGGCTTGCTGCATGGGCGCATGAGTTCAGCCGACAAAGATGCCGCTATTACCGCCTTCCGCAATCAAGAAACTCAAATCCTGGTTTCTACAACCGTGGTAGAAGTGGGTGTAGATGTCCCTAACGCGACGGTGATGTTAATTGAGCATGCCGAGCGCTTTGGCCTCTCTCAGCTGCATCAGCTCCGAGGCCGGGTAGGACGAGGCGGCGACCAGTCATTTTGTCTGCTCATGACCAGCAGCAAAAGCGAAGTCGCCCTGCAAAGGCTGCGCGTCATGGAGCAGTCTCAAGATGGCTTTTTCATTTCTGAAATGGACATGCGTTTTCGCGGGCCTGGGCAAGTACTTGGCACCCGTCAGTCGGGCCTACCCGACTTTGCGCTAGCCAGCTTAATAGAAGATCAAGAAGTATTAGAGCTAGCTCGTACTGCCGCCACCAAGGTTTTAGAAACCGAGACCGAATCAGGAGAAGATGGCCTAACCCTATGGCCGCTGATGGAAAAAGAGCTTGCCCGGCGCTATCAAAAGCTGATGGGCGGAGCCATTCTGACCTAGCAATTTGACCTGACAATTTTGACATTACTGACGGCTGTACTGAGAAAATCGTGCGTAGAAGACTCGCGCATAAACCATACGAAAAACCCCTCCGACAGCTGCCGAAAGGGTTTATGGAAATTCATTCAATTAGCTTGGGTTCAGCTGATAGATTTAGCAGTTGGGTGTAGACCGCTAGCGCTTAAACCCAAAGGCTGATCATGAACTACCGGTGAAGGCAACTTCAGGGAATTTGCTTTGTGCTTCACTCATGGGCTTGGTTTTGCCCTCTTCCTGCCAATAGTTGATGATTTCGGTGGCTTTGTTAAGAAGCTCAACGCGCTCTTCATCTGTAATCCAAGACTTAGACTCGACCTCGGTTTTTAACTGCTCCCAAGCATCGTTACGGGGCCAGAAAAAGTAAGAAGTGAGTGGGCTCGTTCCTTTGCCGACGACCTGATCGACAGCGAGGGCAACGTCTTTATCTAACCACAGTACTTTCAGGATAAATCGGGCATCCGATTCAATGGTTTCGGGCGGCAATTCTTCAGCGGACATATTTCTGGGTTCTGCAGTAGACTCCAAACGACAACCTCCAATTATGATCCCTCGATAGGGCGAAACGACAGCTTGCTAATGTACCACAATTATACAGCTGTATCGTTGATTACAGCAGCTTTTGTAAAGCTGGCCATTAAATATGACTATTCAGTATGACTATTGTTCTTGTAACCGGCCCGGCTCGATCGGGTAAAAGCGAATGGGCCGAGCTGCGAGCTACACAACTCGCTAGTGCCAAAGCCCGGCAGGTCGTGTATGTGGCCACTGCCCAAACAAACGCTCAAGATGCTGAATGGCAGGCTAGGATTGAACGCCACCAGTATAGACGGCCAGCAGATTGGCAGGTGATAGAGGTGCCGGTGCAGCTGGCTCAGGCCGTTACCCAATACGACCAAACGCACTGCTTGCTTATAGATTCGCTTGGAACATGGTTGGCGAACTTAATTGAGCAGGACGCAGGGGAGTGGCAGATTGTTCAAGAGAATTTTATTGTGGCGCTGACAAGCACTGCTGCTGATGTGGTGGTAGTGGCAGAGGAAACCGGCTGGGGTGTGGTGCCTGCCTATGCGCTGGGCCGTCTATTTCGCGATCGCCTCGGTAGCCTCAGTCGCGCAGTCGGGGCGATCGCCAACGATGTCTATTTAGTCACTAGCGGATATGCCATTAACCTTTCATCCCTTGGCGAACCTGTTGATAGGCCTGAACCCTAGTAGCGCAACTATGACAACTATTAATTGTTTCTATCAAGAGCCCGCACAGCGGTATTGAAGCAGTTAGACTCTTTAAACTGAAAAGATTTTCTTCACAAACGGCTATGGCTTCTCTAACCGAAGTAAAAACCTACCTTGCCCACTGGTTTCAGCTTGGGAAAGTGGTTAAAAGCGATCGCGGACACACCCAATACCAAATTGAGAAAGTCATTCAAGGCGACCACTTCAGCCTCGAATTTGAAAACTGCTGGGCGGCTATTATGTCCAATCAAGGCCGGGATCTGTATTTAGAAGGGACTGATCAAACCATTGCCGAACTGCTCTCTCCTGCTTGGGAGATCATCAGCTGTGCCCGTTGTGATATGCCCGTGCCTATCCCTGAGGTAGAGCTACAATCTCGCCTATGCCCTTGCAATGATCTGCCAGGCTGGCCCAATGAAGAGATTCCGAAGCCCCGGCTACCCGTCAATAACTATCAACAACTACACAAACTCAAAAAGCGGCTACAGCACAATCTGAGTCAGGAATCTGTTTCGTGATCGGTACTTCTGAGAGATCTCTTCTACGATCTCAGAAGAGATCTCAGAAAAGATCTCAGGCGCTTATCAGACGGCCGCTTTTACTTTAGTCTCCTTGGCTTCGCTGCTACGAACGATGTCGTAGGTTAAAAAGTCTTTGGCCATAATTGTATTGGGGAAGATAGATCGCGCCTCGTTAAGCAGGTCACTGGGCTGGATTGCATTCCCAGGGGCATAGCGCGGGCTAAAGTGAGTCATAATTAGCTGCTTTACCTGAGCTGAAAGGGCGACCTGAGCGGCCATGGTTGAAGTAGAATGCATTCTTTGATAGGCCAAGCCAGCATCCTGATGGGCGAAGGTCGCCTCATGAACCAGCACATCAGCGCCTTCGGCTAGCGCGATCGCATTCTCACAAAAAACCGTATCAGTGCAGTACACAAACTTTCGCCCCCAAATCGTCGGGCCACACAAATCTGAGCCATTGATTTTACGACCATCTGCCAGCGTCACGACTTCGCCCCGCTTGAGGTTGCCATATAGCGGGCCGGGCGGAATGCCCAGCGCTGCGGCGCGTTTTACATCAAAGTGTCCGGTGCGATCTTTTTCGGTAACGCGGTATCCATGCGCCGGAATCCGATGCTTTAGCAGCTGACAGGTCACGATGTAGTCATCATCTTCATACACCTTGCCGGGTTCAGTGACATGCACTTCAATCGGATAGGAAGACTGCGTTTTGGAATATCGGCGGCAGGCTTCTAGGTAGGGCGCTAGCTCAGGAGGGCCGTAGATATCGATTTGCTGCTGACCGGTACCCGCCATACCGCAGCTCGCTAACAACCCTGGCAACCCAAAGATGTGATCGCCATGCATATGGGTGACAAAAATTCGGCGAATCTGGCTTGACTTAAATTCGCTTTTTAAGAACTGGTGCTGCGTACTTTCGCCACAGTCAAATAGCCAAACCTCGGCCCGCTGAGGCAGGCGTAAGGCTACGCTTGAAACATTGCGCGATCGCGTGGGCACACCAGAGCTGGTTCCTAAAAAAGTAATTTGCAATGTTTTGTCAGGGGTAATCAATCAGAACATAAGCGGCTTTTCATCACCTTATCCCATAGTGACAGAGTTCTACGGATATGCGGTCATGCCTGAAAAAGTCATGAATTAAGCATATTTTTGATTGTAGCGAGCCCTTTACTCAATCGGGCACTCATCTCCCTCGCAAACGCAAATAACTTGCTATAGCAAGCTATTTGCGTCGATGATCACCATCACCAGTCGCAAAATAAGAGTGTAAAACGATTAACCTTAAGCGACAAAATCAAAAAAAAGCCGAGAGAGTGAAGAATTATTACTAAAAGAACGGTGTTTCTTGATACACTTCCACAAGGAGTTGTAACAACCTTTTTTGTTAACAAAGATTTGCCTGTTTGGCCTGTGTCATTCGGCCTATTTTTTGTCTTCGGTGTTCGTGTGGGAGCACGTGCTGCTGAGTTTCTCCAAATTGAGCGGTCAGTTGTGAGCCATTAGCTGTGAGCCATTAGCCTTGGCCATTTGAGCTATCAGCTGAGCTATTAGGGCTGACCTATCAACGAATGAATTTAGAAATCGACCCTCAGCACCTAGAAGTACTTTGCAATGAGTATTTTTGGGTGCTTTTTATTTCCGTCGGTCATTTCTCGGTTGCTATCAGATAATAAGATAGATCCTCCTTACACCCCCTTACACCCCGTAGTATCTTGAGTCCTGATTTGAGTTCATCTAGTGCATCTAGTTCCTCTACAAAGCCTGTTCTCATGCTGGTCGATGGTCATTCTTTGGCCTTTCGGTCTTACTATGCGTTTGCTCGTAGTCGGGATGGGGGGCTGCGTACCTCTACTGGCGTGCCGACCAGTGTTTGCTTTGGGTTTTTGAAGTCGCTCATGGACACGCTAGAGGCCGAAAAGCCCGACTGCGCTGCTATTACTTTTGACTTGGCTGCACCGACGTTTCGCCATGAAGAAACCGATACCTACAAAGCGGGCAGAGCAGAAACGCCAGAAGAATTTACCGAAGATGTCGAAAATCTCAAGGTGTTGCTAGGCAAGCTCAAACTGCCGATTTTTTGCGAGCCCGGCTATGAAGCCGACGATATGATTGGCACCCTCGCTACTAGGGCTAAAGACAAAGGGTTTCAGGTCAAAATTTTAAGCGGTGACCAGGATCTTTTTCAGCTCATTGACCCTGAAGAAAACATCAAAATTATGTACCTGAGCAATTCGTTTGCTCGTAGTAGCAATGGCTCAGCCAAAGAGTTTGGGGTGGCTGAAGTGTACGAAAAGCTGGAGATTTTGCCCGCTCAGGTGATTGACTACAAAGCCCTATGCGGCGACGCTTCAGATAATATCCCTGGCGTTAGAGGGATCGGCAAAAAAACGGCTGTTAAGCTGCTAGATACCTATGGTGACCTAGACACTATTTACGCCTCAATTGACGAAATTAAAGGCGCGGTGAAAAAAAAGCTAGAAGCGGGCTACGAATCGGCCAAGAAATCTAAATATTTGGCCACTATTATTACTGATGTGCCGGTAGAGACTGATTTAGAAACCTGCAAACTAGAAGGGTTCGATGCAAACGAGGTGATTCCCATTCTGAAAAAGTTGGAATTGCAGCACTTTGTCAATCGATTGAATAAGTTGCAAGCCTCTTTGGGCGGCCAGTCAGACTATCAGCCACCGGTTCGCAAGGTCGTAGATCCGCCGCTAAATGATTTTGCCGATGAGGATCTGTCTTTTTTTACTGCCGAAGAAACCGACGCAGTTGATCAGATGGGGCTCGGCGGGGTTGATATTCAGCCGCAGATTGTCACCACTGAAGCAGCGCTTTTGGATCTGGTAAAAACGCTTGAAGCGCAAACAGATGCCGCTGCGCCCGTTGCTTGGGATACTGAAACTACCTCGATTGATCCCTTAGAGGCCGACCTCGTTGGGATCGGCTGCTGCTGGGGTGAGGGTTCAGCCGAACTTGCCTACATTCCAGTGGGTCACAGCGCTGGCAAACAGCTATCAGCACAGGCGGTGCTTGATGCGCTTCGGCCTGTGCTAGAGAGTGCCGAATATCCCAAGGTGTTTCAAAACGCAAAGTACGACCGCTTGGTACTCCGACGGGCAGGTGTGATGCTAGCAGGTGTGGTGTTTGACCCGATGCTGGCGAGCTATGTGCTCAACCCTGAGAATAGTCATAACCTGTCAGACTTGTCGCTGCGGTATTTGGAGCTAGCAACGCTGAGCTATGAGGCGCTTGTGCCCAAGGGGAAAACGATTGGGGAGATTGCGATCGCAAAGGTCGCCCAGTACTGCGGTAGCGATGTCCATACCACCTACCGCCTAGTGCCCATACTCAAAGCCGAACTAGCCCAAGTGCCCGAGTTAGACGCGCTCTTTAATGAGATAGAGCTACCCGTAGAGCCAGTGCTAGCCAATATGGAAGCCACTGGCATCCGTATTGATAAAGACTACCTCCAGACTTTCTCTAAAGAGTTAGAGACCACCCTAGCAGGCATTGAAAAGTCGGCCTACGCAGCAGCGGGCTCTGAATTTAACCTGGGATCGCCCAAGCAGCTAAGTACGCTGTTTTTTGACACACTAGGGCTCGACAAGCGCAAGTCTCGTAAAAATAAAACAGGCTATTCAACCGATGCCGCCACGCTCGAAAAATTGCAGGGTGACCATCCTGTAGTCGATGCGGTTGTAGAACACCGCACGCTCTCCAAGCTCAAAAGCACCTATGTAGACGCGCTGCCGACTCTGATTCGGCCTAACACGCAGCGCGTCCATACCGACTTTAATCAGGCAGTCACTTCTACAGGCAGACTATCGTCGTCTAATCCGAATCTGCAAAACATTCCCATTCGCACCGCCTTTAGCCGCCAAATTCGCCAGGCGTTTTTGCCGCAAGCAGGCTGGCATCTCGTCGCTGCCGACTACTCACAAATAGAGCTGCGAATTTTGGCACACCTGAGCCAGGAGCCTATTTTAGTCGAGGCTTATCGCAATAATGACGATGTGCATCGGCTGACCGCGACGCTGCTATTTGACAAAGCCAAAGACGAGGTTACTTCCGATGAGCGCCGAATGGCAAAGATCATTAACTTTGGCGTGATTTACGGTATGGGCGCAGTGAGATTTGCCCGTGAAACGGGAGTGCATCGACTAGAGGCCAAGACGTTTATCGATCGGTTTAACGAGCGCTATCCGAAGGTGTTTGAATACTTACAGCAAATGCAAAAGGAGGCGATCGCCCAAGGGTACGTCAAAACCATCGCCGGTCGCCGTCGGTACTTTAACTTCACGACCCGCAGTCTGCAAGCACTCAAAGGTGCTCCGCTAGAAGAAATTAAACTAGATCAGCTGCAAACTAACGGCTACGATGCCGGTTCATTGAGAGCTGCGGCCAATGCGCCTATCCAAGGATCTAGCGCCGACATTATTAAAATCGCGATGATTCGAATGCATGAGCTGCTGAAAAATTATGACGCTAAAATGCTGCTGCAAGTGCATGACGAGCTTATTTTTGAAGTGCCGCCCGCCGAGTGGGATGAGCTTAAGCCCAAAATTGAAAACACAATGGAATCGGCAGTAGCGCTGGTTGTGCCGCTCAAGGTAGAAGCCACCGCTGGCAAAAACTGGATGGAAGCTAAGTAAAACTAACAGATAAAAACAGATACAAGTAATACATGCCAAGGCAAGAGAGATTACGGAGAAATCGTGAGCTCTATGCTCATCTAACGCCAACGCCATTTGCCCCATTCGCTGCAATGACCACTGCATGGGGCATTGAGCCAGTGCGGAGTTTCTTGAATTTTCTTGAATGCATTTCCAAAAAAGATTTTTGCCGGATAAATAGCCGATAACAATTTCGTCTAAGTAGCAGCAGGCATGAACAATCTTTTCGCAGTCATATGATTGACAGATGACCTACAACAGACTGACCACCTTCACGACCGTAAATACTAGGAGATAGTCAACAGCAGGCATCACAATCGATACAGCTACAATCTACATTAAAAAAACTCTCCACATTTTGGCCAAGACGGTCTTTAATATGAGCCATAGTCTGCAATATTGATTTAGAGTAACGGGCAGGTGAGATATTTGGTGAGATCTCTCTCGCTTTGTGTGATCCTTCTTAAAATGCGTATTCACTACGATTTTGTTGAAGGGCATGCTTGCTCGGCCATTATTCAGATGTCATTCAGATATTTCGCCCAAATATTTCGCTCAAAACCGTCACTGGCGCTGCTGTGCTGCCTACTTTGCTTATGAAACCTCGTTTTGTCACAGCTATTGGCCTAGCTTTAGTTCTGGGAACAGGCTTGGGAATCGGTCTGCAAAGATATTTGAACCTGAGCACCAAAACAGCGACGCTGCTGCAAAAAACAGGCTTATACGGCTATTTTTCTAAGCCGCTTCAGGCGCTAGCAGGTAGTGAACCACAGCATGCGATCGCCGATAGGCTTCAGGGGAAGCTGAAGCTGTATGTACTGGTTGGTCAATCTAACATGGTCGGGGCGGCTAAGGTGCCTGATAACCTTAAAACCAGTGCCAATATCTTTACTTTTGGCAACGACTACCAGTGGGCCCGAGGAAACGAACCTGTCGATAGTGCTAAGGGCCAAATCGACCGCGTTTCAGAAGATCCTAACGCTGGGTTTGGGCCTGCTTTTACCTTCGCAAAAACGCTCGTACTAGAAGATAGCAACCAGCTGATCGGGCTGATTCCCTGTGCCAAGAACGGCGCTTCGATTACTGACTGGCAGCAGAGCATTAGTGACCAAACTCTGTATGGTTCTTGCCTTAAGCGTGTACGAGCCGCTTCCCCAATGGGAGAAGTCAGCGGTATTTTGTTTTTCCAGGGCGAAGCCGATACTGTAGACCCTCAGCAATTTCCGTCCTTGCAGCCCGATGCTGAGGCCTGGGCTGAAAAATTTGCCCTATTCGCCTACAACTTTCGGCAGGATCTGGGCCAACCTGATTTGCCCCTGGTATATGCTCAGCTCGGCCAACCCGACGATTTAGAAGGTCTGCCCAATTGGACACTGATACAAACGCAGCAGAAAAATATTCAAATTCCTAACGCGGCTATGATTGAAACAAATGATTTGCCAATGGACGGCATTCACTACACAGTCGATAGCTACAAGGTAATCGGACAGCGGTTTTCAGATGCCATGACTCGGCTGCAAGCAGCCCAGAAAAAAGAGGCCAGCAACCAGTCCATTATGCCAAATGGAGAGAGCCCGGCAGCAGAATCAGCCTTAGAAGCAGAATCAGCCTTAGAAGCAGAATCAGCACTAGAAGCAGAATCAGCTCTATAAAAGTCTGTTTGTGAGCGGCCAAGAGTTCTGCCAAAAGTTACATTTGTATTTCTCAATAAGCGTTAGCTGTTGCAAATAGACCAGTGGTTCGCTATCATTCTCATTAGGAAAGTCTTATTGATTACACATCACATATAGAGGAGCATAAGCGTCATGGTTGCCTATACGCCATCGGCATTAAAAGCGGAGCTACATGAGCGCGGCTGGCGCATGACTCCCCAACGTGAAAGAATTTTAACCACATTTCAAAATCTGCCTGAGGGTCGCCACCTCAGCGCAGAAGATTTGTGCGAAATGCTCAAAGAAACAGATGATCCTATTGGGCTCTCGACGATTTATCGTAACTTAAAGCTAATGTCCCGCATGGGAATTTTGCGAGAGCTAGAGCTAGCCGAAGACCAAAAGCGGTATGAAATCAATCAGCCCTCGCCGCATCATCATCATCATCTCATCTGTGTTCGCTGCAATAAAACAATTGAGTTCAAAAATGATTCTGTCCTGAAAGTGGGCGCTAAAACAGCCGAAAAGTCTGGCTATCAGCTACTAGATTGCCAGCTCTCTATCCATGCGGTTTGTCCGGCTTGTCAGCGCTCTATCCTGCCGATTTAGCACATTGCCGATTTAGCACTTACCTCAGGAGCACCTTTGATTTAGCGGCCTATCTATGGCGCCCCGATTAAGGGCCGCGACCACACTTTCTCCCTTTTCTGATTTTCCTGATATGGATGCCTCCTCAAAGGTGATTTTGGCATCCTTGATTTGTTTTAGATTTGTATTGTTTAAGTGCAGCTACAGCGGTAGACCTAAGCTGGCGTTTTTTGAGGAATTTTAGTTCTAGCGCGATCGCTGCGAGCAACTTTCTCTTGTCGAACGCTAAACTGCCAGGCACTAGAGAACATGTAGTGAATCTGGTGGTGGAGTTCTAGCTGCTTGAGGTTTTCCCATTCGTTTTGGTCGAGCCATACGCCATGGCAGTGGCTACAACGATCTAAATAAAAGCTCAGGCCACGGCCTACTTTTGCTTTGGTCATAAGACGAGCGCAGTCTGCACAAAAGTTGGCGGTGGCGTTGTCAACAACTGGTAGTAAGCGATCGCTAATGCTCAACATATTAGACGCATCGTGAGTCGGTTGGGTGAGGTGCGATCGCTGTTGCTGCTGCTGTTGTTCTCGATAGTCGAGCCATTCCCAATAGTTTTCAGATGAAATCCAATGGCCAAAGCATTGGCTACATTGGCGGGCAATTAACCCAGTATCGAGACTAACTATTTGCAAAGAGTGAGTGTGACAGGTAGGGCATTTCATGACAGCGCGATTTTAGTTTTTGATGTCTTCAGGTGTGAACGTTCCCAAATTAATTCAAGAAATATTGATGTAAGGAAAAGCTTTATTTTTTGTGCGAATTCTCTTTAACGATTGAGAACAAAATCTTTGGGTTTAAGGGAATTTACCCAGAGTGAATTGAAGGGTGAATTAAAGAGTGAATTTCGAAATTGTATTTCAGACTTCTTCAAACATCACGCCCTCTATCGCAGGTTATGAAAGTTACTTTGGAAAGTTTGGCCAGCGGTTAATAGGCTCTGTAGACTGCACGATGTTCATTCCGGCTGCTGAAAATCGCTCGTAGGCAGCGTCTGCTGCTTCTGTGAAGTCCACTACCTCTGGAACGACAACTGGTGAAGTGCAGTCTTCTAGCAAATATATTTTGCCTGCCAGTGCCGGGTTAAGCACCTGAATTTCAGCGAGTAAATCGCTGATGGTCCAAGCGACACAGTGACTTTTGGCCTGTCCTGCAATAATAACGGCATCAAAATCGAGCAGGTGCCGAATAAGCCGGTCGTTTTTTTGTCCTATGGGCTGCTCGGCCTCATTGTTGATGACCTCCGGACTCAACACAGAATAATTTTCAGTGAGTGGATTATCACCTTTTGTTTCAAAGCGGGTTTGGCTAGTCCGCGCAAGATTGTGAAAAAAACAGGCTTCTTCAAACGCCGGTACTAGCGCATGGCCAATACCACCCAGCATGGAATGGTAGGGCCAAATAGTTAGCGGATATTTATCTTTTTCGCTGAGTTCTTTGACATAGTGAAGGGCAAAGGCGACCACATCAGTCGCTTCAGCAAAGCTTTTCGCAACGGCTGGATTCACTCGCCACTGACCAGATTTAACATCGTCATAAGAAACCTGCGTCATTGGGTCTGGATGCGCCCCTGTGGGGTCAATCCAGAACACCGGGTGAAAAATTTGGGTAGCCGCATGGGTGTCCATCGTCGGCACAATTTCAGTGATAACATCCAAATTTTGATAGATAAATTCGCATAGCCTCGTGGCGTCATCAACCGCACCTGTGCCTGATCGCCCGCCAACAAACAGCTCAAAGTCTGGCAGGCAAAAGGTGTTTTGCATATCAATGGCGAGCAGGCAAATGCGGCGCAAATCAGTATGTGCAGCAGTGATGCTATGCGCTTGGGCATAGGCTTGGGCTTCGGCAGCGCGAGCTTGGTAAGGAACCCGCCAAATGCTGCCGACGGTAGCGGGATTAAAGTGAGCGGGAATAGGGGTGGTCATAATAGGTGCTGGATGAGTGCTGGTAAAAAACCAATTAATCTTTAGATATTTCGCCTGAGATCTCTAAAATACCCCTACTCATGGCTATGAGTGCTGCTAATAGCTGCTGGCTGGTTTGCGCTTGCGGTTTGCGCTAATTGAGTGAGTGCCTTAATCGTGAGTGACTTAAATTAGGTGGCCGGATGACCGATGTTGTCATCTTTAATAAATTATGAAACAATTATGAAAAGTGAAACGATTATGAAAAGTGTATGAAAAGTGAAAATGCATAGGTTTCGCATCACATCACCTTTTGTTGCCGCTGGGTCGCCGATTGGCTCGCGTTGGATTGGCTCGCGTTGGATTGGCTCGCGTTGGGTAGTACGCGCATTGGGATTAGGTGCGATCGCGCTGACTTTAACAATTACAGGCTGTGTACCCTCTAATTCATCAAATTCATCCAGCAGTCCTGCCACTACCGCTGAACAGAGTTCAGAGGGCCGTTCAAATGGCGGTTCAAATGGCGAAGCTCGCGAAGAAGGGAAAAAGCAAGTGCTCACAACCTTTACCATTTTGGCGGATATGGCCCAAAACGTCGCGGGTGATGCCCTAACGGTAAACTCTATCACTCGCATTGGCGCCGAGGTTCATGGCTACGAGCCCGTTCCTAGCGACATCGCCAAAGCGCAAAATGCCGATTTGATTTTGTACAACGGTATGGACTTAGAGCGTTGGTTTGATCAGTTTTTAGACAGTGTAGAAGGTGTTCCTTCAGTGGTGCTTACAGAAGGCATTGAGCCCATCCCGATTGCTGAAGGCCCCTATGCGAGTCAGCCTAATCCTCACGCCTGGATGTCGCCTGAAAATGCGTTGGTGTATGTTGAAAACATTCGCAAGGCTTTTGTAGAGCTAGACCCTGACAATGCTGACATTTACAACGCCAACGCGGCAGACTATAGCGATCGCATCAAAGCCATCGACACCCAACTACAGGCCGAACTTGCCGCCGTTCCCGAAAGCCAGCGCTATTTGGTTAGCTGTGAAGGCGCTTTTTCCTATCTGGCACGCGACTACGACCTCCAAGAGATCTACATTTGGCCTATCAACGCCGAGCAGCAGTCTACCCCTAAGCAAATCAAATCTGTGATTGACCAGGTTAAAGCCAATCGCGTTCCGGCGGTCTTTTGCGAAAGCACGGTTAGCAGCGAAGCTCAAGAACAAATTGCCCAGGCCACGGGCGCTGCCTTTGGGGGCAATTTGTATGTAGACTCGCTCTCTACGGCAGAAGGGCCAGTACCCACATTTTTAGATTTACTACAGTATGACGCTGATGTGATTACCCAGGGTCTGCTGAAAGGAGGCGCCGAATAGAGCCGAATAGAGCCGAATAGATCTGTTAAAAACAGGCATATGAAAACAGGCATGTAAAAACAGATATACGCCATCTCTTATGCCATCTCTTATGCCATCTCTACAGAACGGTATAGCGCCTTATTCCTATCTAGGATGACACTATTCCACTGCCGTTTTTCTACAATCTCTGTGTTCTCTTCTGTTTTATCTTTCCTGATTTCTCTCCTTAACTTTTCTTTGAAATTTCTTTTTGAGCCAGCCGTCGAGCTATCTCATTCTCTGTTATCTATCTTGTTCTTCCCTCTGTCTGGTTTTTGATTCTGTCTTGTTCTTCCTACTTCTCACCCCACGCTATGACTTTTGCCTCTGCTCAACCAAAGACTCATTCTATGCCCCATTCTCAAGGCTCTTATGGCATTGCGGTAGACAATATCAGCGTCACTTACCGCAATGCTCGGCTCGCACTTTACAACACTAACTGCTATGTAGAGCCCGGCACCATCACGGGCCTAGTTGGACCCAATGGCGGCGGTAAATCAACGCTGTTTAAGGCCATTATGGGGTTTTTATCACCTAGTCAGGGGCGTGTCCATATTGACAATCTTTCTATTGCTCAGGCTCAAAAGCAGCAGCTGATTGCCTATGTGCCTCAAGCGGACGAAGTGGACTGGAACTTTCCCGTGAGTGTGTATGACGTGGTGATGATGGGGCGCTACGGATACATGAATATTTTTAGGGTGCCCAGCCGCAAAGATCGCCAAATTGTTCGCGACAGCTTAGAGCGAGTGGGGATGAGTGAGTTTCGCGATCGCCAAATTGGAGAGCTTTCGGGCGGACAAAAGAAACGAGCTTTTTTGGCGCGGGCGATCGCCCAGCAAGGCAAAATCATCTTGCTAGATGAGCCCTTTACAGGCGTCGATGTAAAAACAGAAAAGAGCATGATCAATCTGCTCTTGCAGCTGCGAGACGAGGGCCATACCGTGCTGGTGTCTACGCATGATTTGGCTTCTATTTCTACTTTTTGCGATCGCGTCATTTTGCTCAACCAAACCATTTTGGCTGCTGGCACCACCGCAGAAGCCTTCACTGCCGAAAGTTTGGCCATGACCTTTGGCGGTCTGCCTATCAGCGCACTCCCTCGTCGCTCGTCTGACCAAGACCAGCCGATGTTTACTCAACCGGTAAAGCCTGAAGCTTTGCCCACTAAGGCCCAGCCGACGAGGGGTATGGATGGAGGGGCATGGATGCATGATTGATGTCGCGCCGCCGCTGCTAGCTCCTCTTCTTACCTCTCTGGAGGCTATCTCTTTAGGAGCCGTTTGGAATTGGCTCATTGAGCCTTTTCAGCTCAGTTTTATGGTTCGTGCTCTTTGGGTTAGCGCCTTTGTCGGGGTCGTTTGCGCGGTGCTTTCTTGTTACATCACGCTGAAAGGCTGGTCGCTGATGGGCGATGCGGTGTCTCATGCGGTGGTGCCGGGGGTGGTTGTCGCCTACGCATTGGGGCTACCTTTTGCGCTAGGGGCCTTTGTTTTTGGTTTTGGTGCGACGGTGGTGATTGGCTATGTTCAGTCAAAAACAAGGCTTAAAGAAGATGCGGTGATTGGCGTTATTTTTACCGGGTTCTTTGCATTTGGGCTGGTGCTCGCCACTAAAATACCTAGTAATATAGACCTCTTTCATATTCTGTTTGGCAATGTATTGGGCATTTCAGAACAAGACATTATTCAAACGCTCATTGCCGGACTCACGACGTTGGGGATTATTTTGCTGCGTCGTAAGGATCTGCTGCTATTTTGCTTTGATCCCAATCATGCCAAAGCGATTGGTCTTAACACTCAGCTGATGTATTACACGCTACTCTCAGTGCTGGCGCTGACCATTGTGACAGCGCTACAAACGGCAGGCATTGTACTGGTGGTGGCGATGTTGGTGACGCCTGGGGCAACGGCTTATCTGCTCACTGATAGGTTTGATCATATGTTGATGCTTGCGATCGCAACCAGCGTACTGTCTTGCTTTTTGGGTACTTACTTCAGCTACCATTTGGATGCGCCGACCGGTGGATGCATTGTGGTGCTGATGACGCTTTTATTTTTGGCGGCAATGTTCTTTGGCTCCAAATACGGCATATTTGCTCACGCGGCCTCTCAACCGAAAGAGCTGTCTTGAAAGAACTATCCTGAATGAACTTTCCTAAATGAACTTTTCTGAATGAACCTCACAGAACAGCTGATTGCCCTCGACCGGCAGCATGTATGGCACCCCTACGCAGCCATGCCCAATCCGTTGCCTGTGTTTCCGGTGCGCTCTGCCAGGGGCGTTCGAATTGAGCTAGAAGACGGGCGATCGCTAGTAGACGGTATTTCGTCTTGGTGGACCTGCATTCATGGCTACAATCACCCCCGGTTGAACCAAGCCGCCCAACAGCAAATGGCTCAAATGTCTCACGTAATGTTCGGCGGGCTTACTCACCGCCCAGCCGTAGACTTGGCCAAAAAGCTAATCGATATTACGCCAGCGCCTTTACAGCATGTTTTCTTTTCAGATTCAGGCTCGGTCGCGGTAGAAGTTGCGATGAAGCTTGCCGTGCAATATTGGCACTGCCGTGATCAGCCTAGCAAAACGCGCTTTCTCACTATTCGCAACGGCTACCATGGCGATACGTTTGCCGCGATGTCTGCCTGCGATCCGGTCAATGGGATGCATCATTTGTTCAGCGGGATGGTGATGCAGCAATATTTTGCCGATGCACCGCAGGTTCAATTCCATGAAGACTGGCAGGAGCAGGATATTGCCAGCTTTGAGGCATTGCTTAAGGCGCACAGTGATCAAATCGCTGCGGCTATTTTTGAGCCAGTGGTGCAAAACGCGGGCGGTGTGCGCTTTTACCATCCGCAGTATGTGCGGCGAGCCAGTCAGCTGTGCAAGCAGTACAATGTGCTGCTCATTCTGGATGAAATTGCAACGGGTTTTGGCCGTTCAGGCAAGCTGTTTGCCTGCGAATATGCGGATATTTCACCAGACATTATGTGTGTTGGCAAGGCGCTTTCGGGTGGATTTATCTCACTGGCGGCGACGCTCACGACGACGCACATTAGCCAAACCTTTGCTACGGGTGAGGCGGGCGTGTTTATGCATGGGCCGACCTTTATGGGCAATCCTTTGGCCTGTGCGGTAGCGCTAGAGAATATTCAGTTGCTAGAGAGCTATGACTGGCAGGCCAAAGTCGGTGCGATCGCTCAGCAGCTCAAAACCGAGCTAGAACCCTGCCGCCAACTCAACGCCGTCAAAGACGTCCGGGTGCTCGGTGCGATTGGCGTGGTTGAACTCACTCGACCGGTTAATATGGCGACCATCCAACCTCAGTTTGTCGATCGAGGGGTGTGGCTACGGCCTTTTGGCCGCCTGATATATACAATGCCCCCCTACATCATTGAGCCAGACGAACTGCGCCAAGTGACCTCAGCTATTTATGATATTGTCTCAGGTTTGTAACTTACTCTCCTAAAAGGTTATACGACCCGAAGTAATGTAATAAGCTGACGTTGACAGGTCGTCTTTTAAACGCCAGCGAACCCCTTTTTTTTAACGCCAGCGAACCCCCTTTTTGTGAAAAACCGCCAAAAATCTATTGCCAAAACTGCTGCGATCCTCAAGGGAGCCATGCAAGAGTTTTTGGCGAATGGCTATGCAGCGACCAGCATGGATCGCGTCGCCGCCACTGCTGGTGTCTCCAAAGCAACCGTTTACAGCCATTTTCAGGACAAGGCTAGCCTCTTTGCGGCCCTTGTGCAGGAGCTAGCCGAAGAAAAGTTTAGAACTGTGTTCGACCCGCGTGATCACAACGCACTCAAAGGCGAACCTCGCCAGGTGCTCAGCGAACTGGCGGAAAAAGTCCTTGACGATGCGGCTCAAGATTCCCAGTTTTGCGAGTTTATGCGGCTTATTGTCGGTGAGTCGGGGCGGTTTCCTGAACTCGCAGCGCCCTATGTGCAAAATGTGGCCAAGCCGCTGCTAGATGCCCTGGCTCGCTATTTAGCCTCTTGCCCTGAATTGCAGCTGGCCGACCCAGAGGCGACGGCTCGTGTTTTTATTGGCACGCTCATTTACTTTGTACTGTTGCAGCGAGTGCTGGGTGGTAAAGACTCTCTCCCAATGGAGAGCGATCGCATCGTCACCACTTTAATCGACTTAATTGTACCTGCCTAATTAGACCTGCTTGATTAGGCCCGCTTGATTAGGCCTGCCTGATTAGGCCTGCTTCATTTAGGTTTCCATGAAGCGAAAGTCCGCTATTATGAAAACTTTTTAAAGGAATGCATTTAGACGAGTTTTTTCCTCTAAGTTGGGCACATTTCTCTTCGTTTGGGTAGACATAAGCTAGCCATCGCTAAACGATTGCTTCCTACTGCCTTACTGGAAACCACCCCATGGATGCTTTCCTCGACCCATCTTCAGCATCTCCAGTCGTTTCTTCAACTATGCAGCCAACGCTACCGTTATCGCTTTTTGAGCAGGCCATTGCTCATAGTACTAACAGCCTCATCATTTGTGATGCGCAGCAGCCTGACCTCCCGATTGTGTATGTCAGCCCTAGCTTTGAATCACTCACGGGCTATCGCGCTAGCGAGGTCATTGGCAAAAATTGCCGCTTTTTGCAGGGAAAAGAGACGGACCAAGTTGGTCTTGCAGATGTTCGGGGGGCGATCGCATCTGGCCAAGGCTGCAAAGTGCTACTGCGTAACTACCGTAAAAACGGACAAGCTTTTTGGAACGAAGTTACCCTCTCGCCATTGTTTGACGATGCTGGCACCTTGACGCACTATGTCGGCACGCAGGTCGATATTTCTCACTATTTAGAAACCTTCAAAGCCCTACAAGAGAGCGAGACGCGCTATCGCCACTTGTATCAAGAAACGCCCGCAATGCTGCACTCAGTTGATAGCCAGGGCCATATTGTGAGCGTGAGTCACGACTGGCTCGAAACACTCGGTTACCAGCGTAGCGAAGTCATCAACCAGCCGTTAATTTACTTTTTAGCCAAAGGCTCAAAACAAAAAGTCCAAAAAATGCTAGCGACTATCGAGCCAGGAACGGCTCGCCGTAATTTGCCCTGCCAATTTGTCAAAAAAGAAGGTGGCTACATTGATGCTTTGCTCTCAACAATTAGCGAGAGCTTTCATGAACATGACGAATCAACAAACCTATCGAAAATCGCTTCAACCAATCGGTTTCTCGGTGTTTTGGTAGATGTTACTGATCGTAAAAAAGCCAAAGAGAAACTGCGTCGCAGCGAGGCCCTATTGCGAGCTATCAACAACTTGCCACCTACAGGCATTTTTGTGATGGACTGTGATACCAACGAAGCCCTTTTCATCAACTCAGAGTTCTATCGAATCTGGCAGCTAGAGCACTTACAAGAATCGGTCATCTCTGGTCATCTTAACGGTGAGGCGCTGTTGAGTGAATGCCTGAGCAACATAGACCTTAGCGCCTTTGTGGCTGCTTCTACCGCTCAAGACTTTACCCATGGCAACAAAATTGTTGAAGACGAAGTTCCTTTGCTAGATGGCCGGACGCTACGCCGTATCTATGGCCCTGTGCAAGAAAACAACACAACCTTTGCTTATCTCTATGTTTTTGAAGATATTACTGAGCGCAAGCAGGCTGAGCGCAAGCTCGCCCACGCTACTGAAGCCGCTGAAGCTGCCAATCGAGCGAAAAGTGAGTTTTTGGCTAATATGAGCCACGAGCTGCGATCGCCGCTCAATGCAATTTTAGGCTTTGCTCACATTCTCCAACAAACAACCCCTACCCCCGAACAAAAAGAACATTTAGAAATTATTTACAACAGCGGTGAGCATTTACTCGCCTTAATTAATGACATTTTAGATATTTCAAAAATTGAAGCAGGTCGGATGGTGCTCACCGAAAGTGAGTTTGATCTATACCGTTTGCTAGACGAGCTAGAACAAATGTTTCATGCCGCCGCCTTAGAAAAAGGACTGCGACTCAGCCTGGTACGACCATTCGATTTGCCACGCATTATTTTTAGCGATCGCCTCAAGCTCCGCCAAATTTTGATCAACCTGCTCAGCAACGCCATCAAATTTACGCATACAGGTACGGTGACGCTGCAAACCCATCTCAAACAATCGCCCTCTAGCAATAGCGACGCTCACGATTCACTCAAAACAATCACCTTTTCCGTCATTGATACGGGCCCTGGCATCAGCCTAACCGATCAAACCCGTCTGTTTGAAGCCTTTGTACAAACGCAGTCAGGTCTGACTGCCCATCAGGGCACTGGCCTCGGCCTCACTATTTCTCACGAATATGTTCAGCTATTGGGATCACAGCTCACGGTCGCTTCAAGCGTTGGAGAAGGTGCTACGTTTGCCTTTGACTTAACGGTCGCTGCCGTAGACGCTGCGATCGCCGCCCCCATCGCGTCGCCTATGCCAGAACGCATCGTCGGGCTTGCCCCAGGGCAGCCTGCCTATCGAATTTTGGTAGTAGATGATGTCGATATCAACCGCAAACTGCTCACTCACCTACTCGAAAATGCCGGATTTGAGGTGCAAGAAGCCATCGATGGTGAGGCTGCGATCGCGCAGTGGCAAACCTGGCAGCCCCATCTCATTTGGATGGATATGCGTATGCCCGTAATGGACGGAGAAACCGCCATTCAGCAAATCCGAGCTTTAGAGCTTCAATTAGAGCTTCAACCAGAGGCCCTAGCCGATCAGCAACCGCCCCCCATCAAGCACAAGACAAAAATCATTGCCCTCACAGCCAGCGCTTTTGAAGAAAACAAAAATATCGCGATCAACAGCGGCTGCGATGATTTTGTAAGCAAACCCTTCCAAGCCGCCGCCGTCTTTGAAAAAATGGCTCAGCACCTCGACCTTTGCTACCAATGTGAAACACCCGCCAATCTTGAACAACCCAACAGTGATTCCGAACCCCTCTCTTCCTTGCTCATCGCTCAGACCCCAACTTCCTGGCAATATGCCCTCACCCAAGCCACGTTAGATCTCGACGACGACGCGATTTTGGCACTAGTCGCACAGCTCCCACCCCAACAGCAGGCACTCGCCCGAGCCATTGAGCACTGCGTCAAAAAACTGTCCTACAAAAAGCTGTTACAAGTCCTTCAAGAAGCCGACATCGTCAGCCCATGAGCTCCCCCGCCCGACTGCATCTGCATCAGCAACGCCAAAAAGGCTTCATAATCCTCAATTGGCTTAGTACATAAGCAGTCTGCATGGGCGTTTCTGACCAAACGCGCCTGGTCAGCATTCATAGAATGAGCCGTCAGCAGTACCACTGGCAAATGAGCCGTTTTGGCATGAGTCTTTAGCAACCTCGATAGGTCCACACCCGACACCTCTTCTCCCTGCCAAAAAGTCCCAGGCAAATTCACATCCATAATCACCAAATCTATCGCCCCTGACTGACAGTGCTTAAAAACATCCGCAGCCTTATGCGTTAGCCTCACACGATGGTCACCCAGCTTTTCTAGCAGCTTAGCAGTGCTCCGCCCCAGCAAATAGTCATCCTCAACTAGCAAAATATTCACTTACGACGTTCCTCAGGAATAGCAACACAACAGACAAAACAATAGACAGAATATAAACCGTGATTAATTTGGGTAGTTGATTTTATAGTCAGCCAATTTAATTACTATTTATTAGTAGGTGCGCTTTTCCAACAGGTTTCCCAAGCTTTACTTATCAACATCCATTGATAGCAACCCATTCATCAAAATTACTTGAAGATGAACCCTAAAAGAATGGGAATGCTACAGAAAAACGAGAACAGCCAACCAAGCTTCAAACCCAAAGGGCCTCAAAACCTCATGAGTATCACTGCAATAGAGAGCATCACGCAGACGGACCGTCAGCTCGCCAGTCAGTCAGCCAGCCAGTCCGCTAGTCAGTCAGCCAGTCAGGCCGCTAGTCAGTCAGCCAGTCAGGCCGCTAGTCAGTCAGCCAGCAAGGCCGCTAGTCAGTTAGCCAGTCAGGTAGGCTGCCCAACAGAGGACTTCAAAATCTTGGTTGTTGACGATTTATTAGAAAATTTGAGACTGCTCGCCAACCTACTGGCCGCAGAAAACTACCTAGTCAGAAAAGCGCCCGATGGCGCAATGGCCCTGAGTAATGTGCCGCGCTTTAAGCCCGACCTAATTTTGCTCGACATTATGATGCCAAACATGGATGGCTTTGAAGTATGCCAGCGGCTAAAAGCCAACACGCAGTTTCAAGATATCCCCGTTATTTTTCTCAGCGCCTTAGACCTCACTTTTGACAAGATCAAAGCCTTTGAGGTCGGTGCTGCCGACTTTATCCACAAGCCCTTTCACCCTGCCGAGGTCATCGCACGGGTCAAAAATCAGCTAAGAATTCGTCAGCAAGGACTACAGCTACAGGCTCAAAAGGCGATGATTCGCTCTCAACAGCAGCAGCTCAAATCCGCGCTACAAGAAATTGCCCAGCTTCGTCAGGCCGCAAAAGCGCAGGAATGTTACCCTCAATAGGGCAACTTTTAATGTTCTATCCCCTTTTGCTGACGGCGATCTGCCTTAGAAAAAGCCGTTTTTGCAAAAGCGGTTACGCCATCTATGCTCTATGCCTCTCTTTCCGCCTAACACCGAAACCAACGTGCTGATTGTCGGCGCCTCTCAAGGCATCGGGCTAGCATTTGTAAAACAGTTTTTAGCCAATGCTCAAGTTGCTCACCTATTTGCCACCTATCGCTCAGTGTCAACCGCTGCCGAGCTAATGGTGCTTCAGGCCGAGCACCCGCAGCGCCTGCACTGCGTTGCGATAGATATTACCGACGAATCGCAAATCGCCAGCGGATTAGACCACGTTAAGCAAATCGCTTCGCAACTGCATTTAGTGATCAACTGCGTGGGACTACTCCACAGCGATCAGCAGCAGCCTGAAAAAGCACTTCGCCAGCTCAATGCAGATAATCTGACTCGCTACTTCCAAATCAACAGTATTGGCCCTGCGCTTCTTGCCAAGCACCTCATGCCGTTGTTAAAGCATAAACAGCAAGCAATATTTGCCACAATCTCGGCAAAAGTGGGTAGTATTGGCGACAATCGTTTAGGCGGCTGGTACGGCTACCGAGCGTCTAAGGCCGCGCTGAACATGTTCTTAAAAACAGCGGCTATTGAGTATGGTCGTCGCAATCCCAACACCATATTGGTGATGCTGCATCCTGGTACGACAGATACCCAACTCTCTAAACCCTTTCAGCGAGGCGTTCCACCTGAAAAGCTCTTTTCGACCGAACGCACAGTCAGCCAGCTGCTAAATGTTCTTGCCAACCTCACACCTGAGGACAGCGGCGAATTTTTCTCATGGGATGGCAGTCGCTTGCCCTGGTAAGTTGCGGTTTTTTGACAGGAGGAGACTAGGAGGGCAAGCCCAAAGGTTTTGAGAGCAGTTTTTTAAACGTTGCCATTCGCTGACGCAGGCGGCGAATTATCTGTTGCTTTAGGCTTAGCTGAGGCTGCATATAGTCTATCGCTCGTCCGGTTAGCTGCGGATAGCTAGCGGGTTCGTAAGCATAGCGATAGTGTAAAAACAAGTCGCGATAGGGAAATACAATATTCTCGTTTTCGCACACCCGCTTGAAAAAGCGAGAATTCACACCGATATAGTGCAGATATATCAGCTGCTGCTGACGGTCAAACAGCACATGGTTACTTTCTTCAAAATGGTTGGAGGTGACGCAGCAGCCAGTACGAGCAGCCGCAGGTAAGGTTCGTGCTAGGTTCATCGCAGGGATGCCTGACTTCATCACCATGTAGTTAAGAATAGATTGGTCAGGGCCATTGGCGTATAAAATCTCGGCATCTCCTGCCTGTAAGGACGCTAGCAGCTCAGCAAGCATGTCATTTGTAAAGAGGCCTTTTTTAGACGCATAGAGACCTGCGCAAAAAATTTCTGTTGCCAAACGAGGCTGCTCAAATACAGTGGTCAAATTTTTTGCATTGACATCGTATACATGGCTGAGGTCTTTGTATTGAAAGTCGTAGGTTACAAAGTCGTGATTGTCTAGGCTCTCAAAGAGGAGATCCAACCTGTTCATCGCCAAGATATCGGCATCTAGGTAAATGAATCTATCAAAGGGGCCGTCGAAACAACAAAAGCGGCGGTGCATACCCATTCGGTTCACGCCAGCGACACCCCGCTTAGCCCAGGTTGCAAAAGCTGTGGGATGGGCCTGCCAAATTTGCGTGGCAAAGGTTTCCCACTTATTCAAAATGGCTGTGTCATCAAACCACTGAACCTGTGGATATCGCTGAGTTGCTAACCGAGCTCTTTGAGTGTTGTCATCGTAGGGGACTATGCAGATGGGCAGATCTTTGCTGACATTAATTTCTAGGCTGTTAATTAGGGCAATGAGCTGCTCAAAGACAGCATCGTTTGCCAAGATGTATACGCCATTTGCCATGAGAAGAAGACCCCGTGCTTTTGCTAGAACCCGTGCTTTTGCTAGAAACTAACGCGCTGATTGAACCTGATGAGTACAGCACTCTGCCTTATTATTCACAGGTTTGGTATTCATTTCGCGATCCTTATTGCGTATATTCACCGGATCTTGATTTTATCTAGTGGCATTAACGGACGACGAGCTGTAGCGGTGTGGGCAAACTGTAGGAAGCAGATGAGTCAGCTTTGGCTGGGGATGATAGTTCTAAATGATTAAAAGCCTTTCTCAACGATTATCTAGCTACGCTGTGACGACATTAGCATTGAGCATATTGCCGTTGGGCTTATCTTTGGTTTCACCCGAGGCTGTAGAAGCCGCCCCTTGCACTTACCAGTGCGAGTCTAACCAAATTCGCTTTGTGCCTGGTCAGGCTATCACCATCGAATTTGTTAACAATACCAATGGCATGGTGAGCTTGGAGCGGGTGCTGGATATTGACTTGCACTGGCTACGGCCCGACGCTGAATTTGCGATTGAGACGATGGTAGGCGCTGACGATAACATGTCGCTGGTGTTTTGGGATGAAAATAACCGTTCGGTGAATGCGGTATTGCACCGTCCTAATGCCGAAACGCTAAAAATTGAGCTGTTGCCTAGCGGGCATGACAGCGATCGCGTCGTTCATGTGAACAATGATGGCAGAGTACTGGTGTATTAATCCATCAAATACTCTATGATTAGTGCAAGTGAACTATCGGCGCTGGCTTTGAGGCTATTGAGAGAATTTCTTTAAATAGGTCGAGTCAGCGCTATAGTGCTTTGAGCTAGCGATTTGTATGCCGTGCCTGACCAGCCTATTCCTCAGCCAGAATTCAACCGCGATCGCTCTGATACCTCGCCGATTGCGCCGCCTACCCCACTGACCCAAAGGCAGGTTCCGCCTCAGCGGTGGCAAGTTTTTCCTGCGCAAAAAGCCCAGTCTCAGCAAATATCTCAGACGACAGCACTCTCACCTTTACTCTCTCAAGTTCTGATCAACCGTGGCATTTATACCCCTGAACAGGCTTGGGAGTTTTTAGATCCTGAAACGCTGCTGCTGCCTTCTCCGCTCGACGAATTTCCTGACCTCAACAAAAGCCTAGATCTTTTGGTCACTGCTATTGAAGGCCAGCAGCAAATATTGATTTGCGGGGACTATGACGCCGATGGCATGACCAGTACGGCGCTTTTGATGCGATCGCTCCGCTACCTCGGTGCCCCGGTAAGCTACGCCATTCCTAGCCGCATGGATGAAGGCTACGGCATTAATCAACGCATTGTTGAAGACTTCCATGCGGTCAACGGCTCGGTTTTACTCACGGTAGACAACGGCATCGCCGCCTACGAGCCCATTGCCCGCGCCCGTGAACTGGGCCTGACTGTGATCCTCACCGATCATCACGAAGTCCCGGAAAAAATCCCGCCCGCCAACGCTATCCTCAACCCCAAGCTCATTGACGAAACCTCTCCCTACCGAGGCGTCGCTGGCGTAGGCGTTGCCTATATTTTGGCGGTATGCCTTGCCCAGCGCATGGGTAAAACGCAAGATCTCACCGCAACGCTGCTGGCTTTATTCACACTTGGCACCATTGCCGACTTAGCACCGCTGACAGGTGTGAACCGCCGCTGGGTCAAGCGGGGGCTGAAGCTGTTGCCCAAATCTCGAATTCCTGGCGTTCAGGCCCTCATTGAGGTGGCCGGACTCAGTGAAGAAACCGCGCTAAAGCCGGAGGCGATTGGTTTTCGGCTTGGCCCTCGGATTAACGCGGTGGGTCGCATCGCAGACCCGCAAATTGTGATTGATCTGCTCACGACTGATGATGTTGGGGTGGCACTGCAACGGGCGATGCAGTGCGAAGAGGCTAATAAGCTGCGCCGCCAAATGTGCGAAATTATTGAAGCGCAGGCGGTGGAGTGGGTCGAAGAACAGCGGGAAAAAGGACTGCTGGATTTGGTGAAAGAGCGGGTGCTGGTGGTGGTGCAGCCAGAGTGGCACCACGGTGTGATTGGCATTGTGGCTTCTCGGCTGGTTGAGCGATACGGCGTGCCTGTGTTTATTGCTACTTACGAAGACAAGGCCAAAAAGGAGATTCGGGGATCAGCGCGAAGTATTCCTGAATTTAATGTGTTTGAGGCACTTCAGTTTTGTCATGACTTGCTGGGCCGGTACGGCGGACATCGGGCTGCGGGTGGTTTTTCATTGGAGGCGAACAAGCTGCGTCAGTTCAAGTCTCGGTTGAGCAATTTTGCCTGCCAGCATCTTCAGCCAGAGCATCTTAAGCCGCTGGTGACTGTTGATGTTGAGGCTGAGCTAGGTGACGCCAACTTTGAGCTTTATTCGCAAATAGACAGAATTCATCCTTGCGGAATTGAAAATCCAGAGCCTGTGTTTTGGACGGCTAATGTCACTGTTGTTGAACAAAAGGTGATTGGTAAAACCAGCAGCCATCTAAAGCTGACGCTCGCTTACAGCTCGCCAACCGATAGCGACCAGCCTAAGGTGGTGATGAAGGCGATCGCATGGCGATGGGGCATGTACTACCCGTTACCTAGGGCTCTTGATATTGCCTATAAGCTGCGGCTCAATGAATGGAACGGGCGTAGTGACATAGAAATAGAGCTTGTTGGCGTGCGCCCCGCCACGATAGTCAAAACAGATCAAGGCATTCGGCCATGGTCCAAAGAAGTCATGCCGCCTTTGATACCGAGCGTGTCAGAAGCCATCAAGCCAGAAGCCATCGAGCCAGAAGCCATTGAGCCAGAAGCCATCGAGCCAGAAGCCATCGAGCCAGAAGCCATTGAGCCAGAAGCCATTGAGCCAGAAGCTATCGAGCCAGCGGCCATCAAGCCAGAGGCTATCGAGCCAGAAGCAGTCGTGAGTCTGCCAAAGGTAATGGTGATTCCGCCAGTGGCAGTGCCTACCCAGGCAGCACCCACCAGCGAAGACAATGCGCTGCATGTGGAGTTCTACTACAATAAGCGCCGCTATATCGGCACGTTGACCCATGAGCAGGGCGTGCGACAGCTCAGCATTGAAAATACCGAGGGGCACTTATTGCGAGTGCAAATGGGCGATCGCGCCACCCCGTCGCCCGAAGATCGTCAGGGCACTTTGCACATCCCTGGCCAAGCGGCCCAAGCAATAGATGTCAAAGACATGAACTACTTCAACCTGATTCGCGCTGGCGTGAGTGCGGTTGAAGTGAAACAAAAAACTCAGCTGCTGATGAAAAAAGACGAGCTGCTGATTGAAAAAAATGAGCTGTTAGCTGAAAAAGACAGACAAATCACCACCCTGAAAGCTCAGGTCAAGCTAATGGCCGAAAAGATTACGCAGCTCTCAGCCGAACAGCAGACTCAGTTTGCGGCGCTAGAGACCAAGCGCCAAGCGCAGGAAGATGTGATTCAGGGCCAAGAGTCCCACATTGATACGACCTTGATTCCTGCTGTAGAGACTCAGCCAGATGTAAAGCAGCAGGTTCGGCAGGCGGTCGGCGATGGCGTTTGGTTTTGCCTTCAGGCCGCTAGCCAAAAAGATTTTCAGGCTGCTTATCGGAACTATCAGATCAGTTACGCAGAAGGGCCAGATGCCGACATTATTGACTATTCAGAGGCAGGTGTTCGGCTCGGTGCGGTGATTGAACGCGAGGTGCTAGCGCCCTTTTTTCACGACCTTTACGACTTTTTGCGGCGCCAAAACATTACCGAAATAGGGGGTCGCCCCTTAGGGCCTAATCGCTTGTACAGCTTAGATAGACTGCCACCCTTGTTAGCCGATCAGTGGCGGGCATTTTCGCCTGAGCAGCTTTCGCAGCGATCGCTTGGCAAAGAAGGCGTAAAGGTCAAAAAAGTGAAAGCCCCAGAGAAAGTTTCCGACTCAGAACGCGCACTCATTGCGCAGTTTTTAAGCCAGTGGGAGCATCCTATGGCCAACTGCCTGAGTAAAAAAGGGCGTCAGGCGGCCTCTAGCCTCGATCAAATCGGTAGCCTGTGCAGCATTGCCAGTCGCCAGGAGCATTTTCTCTACCACTGGCAATATGATCTGTTACGTCAGCTCATTGTCGGCAAAGCAGGCAAAGGCGGCCTTTTGCGGCAAATATTTGCTGTTTAAGGTTTTTAAAAGAATTGCCGTCTAAGGTTTTCAATAAGGTTAGGACTTACGCATTGACAAAATAGCCAAGCCTGTATGCTGATAAAAGCTCCATCTTTCTGAGTGATCGCAAGGCCATGCGCAAGATATCAAAACCCTCTACAGCCCAGTGCAATATCAGACTCTACACCTTATACCTGCTGTCAGAGCCGAAGTACGTGAGCTGCGTGCGGCTCTCGGAAATGAGATATAGTCAAATCTGGTGTACGAGGAAAATTTAGGCAACCTTCTTTTCACTCTGCTCCGTGATCGCTTGTTCTTCTTTATCAATGAGCTTTAGCCCATCTCTAAACTGAACGCCTTCAATCACATCGCCCAAGTGCTTGAAACCTCGAATACGGTGCCAGCGCTTCTGAGCACTCTCAACGAGCTTGAACACCAGCGGCGTAATCGTCTCTTTCGAGACGGCACCTCGGGT